>ERZ791875.1646-NODE-1646-length-13785-cov-2.894101_pt1 | contig 13785 bp, 10 predicted proteins | sample MGYA00510278_ERZ791875 | MGnify/ENA primary metagenome ERZ791875 (study PRJEB30046, sample SAMN00792078) | human gut metagenome | study: EMG produced TPA metagenomics assembly of the A metagenome-wide association study of gut microbiota in type 2...
TGTTTGCGCGCCTCCACATCAAAGAGAACAGGCAGGTAAACAGGCAATACATCTCCCGGCTTGGCGTAATCGCGCCATTGCAGGATCGGCTGTTTCTGGCTGGACGGACTGGACTCGATCAGCGGTATGCGGCGTTCCTTCACGTCGCGCACCTTCACCGTCGCTAACTTACGCGAGTCGGGCGACCAGATGATAGCCCCGCCATCATAGCGCAGGTTCGTCGTCCCGTCCATCGTCAAGGCGATTTCCTCCTTCTGTTTCCCTTTATCTTTCTCATCCTGAACGGGCGAGAGATAAAGGTTATTATCCTTCACATAAGCCTCCCACTTCTTATCCGGCGAGACAAGAGGCTCCGGTGCCTCATCACGACGACGCCAACGGTCCGGCTTCCGCTCTTCTTCTTTCAAGAGAGATTCCGCCAGTTGTTTTTGCTTTTTAGAGAAGAATGCCGCCAGTCCTTTCTTATCGGCTGCACGCTGCTTCTTCCCGTTCTCGGCATTGACAAGGTAGAAGAAGTCTCCCTCCTTCTCATGATTCTTATACCAGAAATAGTGTGAACTGTCTATCCATTCGGGATGAACAGCGGGAGAATAGACAAGTTCGGAGCATTTCAGAATCGTGTCGGCACGCTGGTAATCGGCACGCGTGACCTGCGCAGACGCGTTCTCCGTCCCGAAAGCCATACCCAACAGACACAAAAGATAACATAAAACCATAGTTCTCATAACGATCGATTTACAAGTTACACCCCAGTTCATAACGATTAATTATTAATTCTTAATTATTAATTTCCCAACCACCAGTCAATCATCTTACGCGCCAGGCTGAGCTTGCGTGGTATCTCCGGCAGATTGTCTTTCGAGAAGAAAGAACCGGAGCTCAGTTCCTCATCCTGAAGCCGAATCTCCCCACCTGCATAATCGGCAATAAAACCAATCATCAGATTACTCGGATACGGCCAAGGTTGATTGCCGAAATAAGTGATATTCCGGATCGACAGCCCCGTTTCTTCACGCACTTCGCGCTCCACACATTGTTCCAACGTCTCGCCTGTTTCCAGGAAACCGGCGACAAGCCCGTGAAACGTCCCCCGGAAGTTTCGTGCATGCACCAGCAGAATCTCTTCCCCTTTCCTTATTAAAACAAGGATTGCGGGTGACACCGCCGGAAACATCTCATTCCCGCATGCGGGGCACTTCTTCATGATCGGCCCTTCCTGCACAGTCGGCGTACCGCACACCGGGCAGAAACGACTATGCTTATCCCAATAGACAATCTCGTAAGCCTTTCCCGCCTGGTCATATAAAGACCGGTCGATATAGTCGTAAGAAGCCCGGAGTCCCATCGGCAGGAAAACGTCCGTTTCCTCCAACGGCGCATCGGTAAAAGCAACCATCGCCTCCGTCCCGTCCTGCATCTCTATAGGAAGTGAACGATCGACCGCGACAGGCGCTTTATCGGTAAAAGGGATTGTATAGCCTTCGGCTTTCTTTTGCAATAAGAGTTGGTCGTTATAGAAGACATACCAATATCGGGATGCGTTATTTGTCGTTTCCATATATCTATTTCTTTTGATTTCGCAAACATACGGAAAAATTACAACTATCGTTACATTTCCGGTGTAAATAGACCTTTTATCCGAAACATAAGGAAGAACTAAGTCAAACATCCCTGCCCATTAGTCCGTTTCATTGCATTCATTAGTTGTCCGCTTGGCGCCGAACGATCGTTCGCTTGGTGGCGGACGATCGTTCACTGGGCGGCGGACGATCGTTCGGCGGCAAGCGGACGACTAATAGAACGCTTAGAACAGGCTAATGGGCAGGCAAGAAAAGGTTAAGCCATACCGAGATGTAAGCTAAAGTGTGCTTATCCGCACGGCAGCAGTTCGGATACGCACAATACAGGATGTCTCTTCAATCGACAACTTTCTATATACAAGACATTTATAGATATGGCACGACTTTTGCCATAGATCTTGTAAACAAATTTAGCACACCATGATTAAAACTGTTGCATTAGAAAAGATCTTCCGTACGGAAGAGGTGGAGACGTTAGCGTTGAACCAGGTTAACATAGAAGTAAAAGAAGGGGAGTTTGTGGCCATAATGGGGCCTTCCGGTTGCGGTAAATCTACGCTGCTGAACATCTTAGGATTGCTGGACAACCCGACGTCCGGGGAATATTTCCTGAACGGGATCGAGGTTTCCCGATACACGGAAGCTCAGCGGACAAAGCTGCGCAAGGGAATTATCGGCTTCGTCTTCCAGAGTTTTAACCTGATAGACGAGTTGAATGTTTACGAGAACATCGAGCTGCCTTTGCTCTATATGGGTGTTTCGGCCGGCGAACGGAAGAAGAAAGTACAGGAAGCGATGGAACGGATGGCAATCGCGCACCGCGAAAAACACTTCCCGCAGCAACTCTCCGGCGGTCAGCAACAGCGTGTCGCAATCGCCCGCGCCGTAGTTGCGAATCCGAAGTTGATCCTCGCCGATGAACCGACCGGTAACCTGGACAGTAAAAACGGACAGGAAGTAATGAACCTCCTCAACGAACTGAATAAGGAAGGAACAACAATCGTCATGGTTACGCACAGCCAGCACGACGCCGGCTTTGCTTCCCGCATCATCAACCTGTTCGACGGACAGGTCGTGACAGAGACGGTTATTTAAGCCTTAAGTGTTATAAAAGGGAAAGAAGAAGCCGTAACGTATTAAGATATAGATGCTGCTTGCTCTATTGTTTTCAGAGATTAGCCTGCTAACGTGAAGAACTGAAGTACGTTTTTTCCTGAAACAATTCAGCATGCAGCGGATTATTACCAATAATGGCTCCCTACTGATAAAGATTCATGAAGGCAAAGAAGGGAATACGGCTTTAAAGGTTCTATTTACCAAGGACCATATATAATTATACGCTCTCAGGACATACACATTGACACACAGCAGGAATAAAAAGCCGACAATAACATAAATTACCTGCAAATACCAATGCTTGGCTATGATTTGATTCAAACCTAAAATCCATTTGAAGCCGGCTAACAACAGAGTCGTAAAGGGATGAATCAAATATATCTCATATCCTTCTTTCGAATATATATCTATATAATGGCGTACCACTGCAAATTTATTGTAAAAAGAAATAAGCCCCTTTTTCATATAAATTCCACCTATTCCTAAAACAGCCATTCCGTATGAAGCGAACAACAAATCAGGCGGGAATTTATTCGCCTGCATATCAAAAGGAACCTTTTCAATCGCAAAAGCATAAATCAAATAGCCCATAGCTACGAATATGCAAAGAACATTCTGCCAGCCTAATTCCTTTTTATAATACAATCCCCATATAGTGAAAAACATATAGACGATTACTGTTTGAAGTAACTCCGAATAATAAGATCTGAACAACTGTAATAAAACCAGGACTGCACCAAAAAAGACGAAAGGAATCCCGTACCGCCGAATACATCCAACCAAAGGCGGCAGACAGAGACCTATACATAAATAAGGCAAAATAAACCAGATGTGAGAAAATATCCGGGGAACCGATAACGGTGTAAAAAAGAAATACAAAAGCAAATCATTCAAAGAGAACGTTCTTCCTTGCTCCCAGTAAAAAGCTAAAACAATAGGAAGACAAAACAAAGCATATTTCCAATAAGGAAACGCAACTCTTTTAATCCTGGACCAAACATACTCCAGATAAGGCTTTTTGACAGACAATGAATAAGATGCTCCTGCTATATAAAATATAATAGGCATTTCAATCAATATCACAGAAACCCATTTATTTTCAAATATGCCAGAACTTACTCCTTCCCAATACATCAAATGGATAAAGCAAGTTATAAAGATCATGATTGCTCCTCTATATATATCAAGATTCCTATCTCTCATAATTAACCTACCGACCAATAAGTTAGTCGTAAATATCTTTTATCCTTTTATATCCCGGAAGTTGTTTACTAATCTATTTCTATTCCACCACCCACTTCTCTATATTCCTTGTTTTCGCACTGAAGTTGATGCCAATCTTAAACAGTTTACGTTCGTCAGCCTCAAAAGGAAGGGCATAATGTTTGTCATTGATTTGTTGCAAAGCCTCTTCAGCCGTGCCGTCCAGTTTAAACTCCATGACGTAAATAAACTTGTCTGTCTGCAAGACTAAGTCTATGCGCCCTTCACTGGTGTGGTATTCTACATTCGTGTAGAAGCCGACCAGTTTAAAAACGATAAAAAGCACATTCTCATAATGTAACTCTTGCTCACGGATGAGTTCATAAGTAGTATCTGCAAAGAAACTTTGCAGACGACGAAAGAAAGAGTTGTAATCACCGGCACGCACTTCACGGACAAATTTCTGGATCTCAAACGGAGATTCCACCTTATCCAGGCTTGTATAAAAGGGAACAAGAAAGCGAATAAATCCTTCTTCCACTTCCCGATTAGGGAAACCCAAGTGATATACGCCAAACTCTTTATCATAGCCTTTAATCGTAAGATAACCGCTTTGATAAATCACAGGAATAGGATTGGTTGATTCGGAATCTATACTGTTCAGCACTTGGGTATCGGTTTCCTCATGCGCCATCCGTTCCAGACTATAATGGTGCCTTTTCAATAACTTCACCAAATAGGTCGGCGTACCTGTTTCAAACCAGTAACTGCCGAACTCCTTGCGTTTGAAAGCGCTAAGCAGGCTAAACGGATTATAAATACCGATAGAATTATGAGTGAAGTGATATCCGTCATAACATTCCTTTAATTCAGCACAAAGTTTATCATATGTTATTTCCTGTGCAACAGCAAATTCATGAAGCTCGGATTCCAGGTTTTCATGGATTTCACACTCGCTAATACCGCATATTCCAACATAATCATTCCACATCGAGATATCCTCCAAGTTATTCAGGTCACTGAATACGCTTACCTTTCCAAACTTGGTCACTCCCGTCAACATGGCGAACTGGATACAGCCGTCCATGGTTTTCAAGGCTCCATAAAAGGGTTTCAGTGTGTTGCGGAATGCTTGTTGTAACTCTTCATTGCCAATGGCCTGCAACATCGGTTTGTCATATTCATCCACGAGGATCACGACACGTTGGCCTGTCTGTTTGCAGGCCCGCTCGATGATTCCGGCGAAACGCAACGAGAAAGAGCGTTCGGACGGATTCGCACCGTAAAGGCTTTCCCAATCGGACAATATCTTTTCCAGCATATTATCCAGACTTTCCGGCCGATCATATTTCTCTATATTCAGGTCAATATGCAGGACCGGATGTTTGATCCAATCTTTTTCAAGCTGTTCCATTGCCAATCCTTCAAACAGTTCCTTTTTTCCCTGGAAATACGCTTCGAGAGTCGAGATGAGCAAACTTTTGCCGAAACGGCGCGGACGGCTCAGGAAGTAATAACTGCCCGTTTTAGCCAATTGATAGATCAAGGCGGTTTTGTCTACATAGAAATAACCGCCTTTACGAATCTTCTCAAAGTTCTGGATGCCGATTGGATAGATTTTATTGCTCATATCTTTCTGCTTTAGAATAACAATACACAAAGTTACTGATTTCCTCTCTACTTTCGGCATTTTTAAAGAATACTTTTGAAGATGTGCCCGTTTCCTTTCCGGAAAAAAGAGTAATATTGCATACTGAAACAATTCAATAAAGAAATGGGTAATTCTATACATTTAATCAGCCTCTTATTACTGGCTTCCGGCTTATCGGTACAAGCTCAGGAAAAGAGAGCCATGACATTCGACGAGATGGTCGGATGGGAACGTATATCCGAACAAAGTATCTCCGACAATGGCAAATGGGTTTACTGCAAAATGGAACCCTGGCGGGGAGATGCCACAATCTTGTTATACAACGACAAAGGCGAAGAGAAAGCGACATTCAAACCTGCGACAAAAGCAGAGTTCAGCTCTTCATCCGAATACCTGCTGGTAACAAAGACACCTCCACTGGAAGAAGTGGAGGCTGCGAAACTGAAGAAAACCGACAAAGATAAAATGCCGATGAACAGTCTTGTCATCTCCCGGCTGGCAGGCGGAGAGGAAACGATCGATTCGCTCAAATCATACAAACTGTCGGAGACAGCCGATTGGCTGGCATACCAGCGCGGAAGTAAAAAAGACTCCACGCTTTACATCCGCTCGCTCAGCGGCATGCAAAAGGATTCGTTCCCGGCTGTAAGCGACTTCGGGTTCGCGAAGAAAGGAAATGTCTTATACGTCGTCTCCGATTCCGTCCTGTACACCTTCATCCCCCAGAAAGGCAATAACCGGATTTCCGGCGGGAAAGGCGTATTCAAGAAAATAGCATTCAATGAGGATGGCAGCAAGTTGGCTTATCTGTACTGTGCGGACAAAGACTCGGCCGCCACACACAGCAGCCTGTATCTGTCTGCCGGTAACGCTCCCGGCAAGCTGATTGCGGAACGGGGGAATGAGGCATTTCCGGCTTCATGGGTAATCAGCGAAAACGGCAGGGTTTATTTCTCTGAAGATGCCAATCGCCTATTCTTTGGTACGTCACCGGAACCCAGACAAAAAGACACGACTGTTTTAGCAGAGAACCGCCCGGACGTACAAGTCTGGAACTGGGACGAAAAGGTGCAGTACACCCAGCAGTCCTTCAACATGGCTTCCGACCTGAAACGTTCCTACACGGCAGTCTACAACCTCGGCAACCAACGCCTTTTCCAGCTTGCAACCGAAGCACTTCCCACCCTGCAGACCGCCGATGAGGGAAATGCGGCACTGGCTCTCCTCTCCACGACAGAGCCGTACGGGACACAAAGTATGTGGACGGCCAAGCAGTTCCACGACATTTATACCGTCAATCTGGAAACAGGAGAACGCCGGCAGATCAAGGAAAAGGCTCCTTCCTACATGCGCTTCTCTCCAAAAGGGAAATACACCTATTGGTACTGTGAACAAGATAGTTCCTGGTACACCCGTTCCATGGCAGACGGAAAAGAGTATCGCCTGACCACTCCGCAGACATTCGTTGCCTGGGATGAGGACAACGACGTCCCCGATTATCCTTCTCCCTACGGAATTGCAGGTTGGACAGACGACGACCAGGCGATCCTGATCAAAGACCGCTACGACATCTGGAAGTTCGATCCGGCAGGTTCTTCTTCCCCGGTAAACCTGACTGTCAACGGACGGAAAGAGCAAATCACCTATTCGCTGATCCAGCTGGACAAAGAGAAAAGATCGTATAATCTGAACGAAGCGCAATATCTCACCGGATTCAACGAAAGTACCAAAGGCTTCGGATATTACACCACCCGGCTGAACAAACCGGCGGCTCCTAAAGCATTGCTTGCTGGCACCTTCAAACTGGCGGCTTTGTCGAAAGCTAAAAATGCAGATGCCGTCATCTATACACAAGAGACATACGAACAATATCCGGATATCCGCTTATCCGACCTTAGCTTCAAGAAATCCATTCAGCTGACAGACGGTATCAGCCAACAGGATTCCATTATCTGGGGAACAGCCGAACTGACCTCCTGGATCTCACTTGACGGGCGTCCGTTGGAAGGTGTTATTTATAAGCCTGCCGATTTCGACCCGAACAAGAAGTATCCGGTAATCGTGAATTTCTACGAACGCAATGCAAACACCCTGTACAACTACCACATGCCAAGTCCCGGACGTTCCACGATCGACTATCCGTTCTACCTGAGCCACGGCTTTATCATCTTCAATCCGGATGTACGCTTTACCGACGGCTACCCGGGAGAAAGCTGTTACAACTGCGTAATGCCGGGTATCACAGCCCTGATCGCAAAAGGATATGTAAACGAAAAGGCAATCGGCGCACAAGGACATAGCTGGGGAGGTTATCAGGTCGCTTACCTGGCAACCCGCACCAACCTGTTTGCTGCGATCGAATCGGGCGCCCCGGTTGTCAACATGCTAAGTGCTTACGGCGGCATCCGCTGGGGCTCCGGCCTGAACCGTTCCATGCAATATGAACACGGACAAAGCCGCATCGGCGGCAATATCTGGGAAATGCCGTTGCAATACATTGAGAACTCTCCCCTTTTCAATATGAACAAAGTGACGACTCCGATCCTGATCATGCACAACGATGCCGACGGACATGTGCCCTGGTATCAGGGAATCGAGTTTTTCATCGCCCTCAAACGCCTGCAGAAAACCGCCTGGTTGCTCAACTACACCGGTGAACCTCACTGGCCTTCACGCCTGGCAAACCGTTTGGACTTCCAGAAGCGCATGTTCCAGTTCTTCGACCATTACCTGCAAGGCGCCCCAATGCCCAAATGGATGAGCGAAGGCGTTCCGGCAGTAGACAGGGATTTTGAGTTGGGATATTAATCTTTTGCCTATTATCAATGCTTGATTGATAAATATTTATATCTTTGCATATATAGACATGATTAGAAATGAAAGCAACTGGCGACACATTAAGTATGTACATTGATATCCCCGAATCAGAGATATCCATATTCAAATACCTTGCCGAGAAAATGGGGTGGAAAATCCATACTTCCAAAGAAAAAGAAGAATCATTAAACATGGAAGAGGAAACAAAATTGTTTTTTGAAAACTCCAAACGCTCTATGGCAAAACATATGGAAAAATATATTTCAGAATGAAAATACATCAACGGGATATTATTGAGGTTAATTATTTGTTTCCAAACGGAACAACCAAACCTCATATGGCGATTGTCGTATCAAATGATGAACTACAAGAAACAGAAGGTTTTTTCTATCTTGCAATGATTTCATCAAAGAACTATAATCCGCAATATACTTATCCTTTAAAAGACGAGATGCTAAGTAAGCCTCTATCAAAACAAAGTTATGTTATCTGTCAATTAATTGGTGGATATACGGAACGGGATGTTGTTAAGGTTTGTGGCCGTGTAAAAAATAGCTATTTCATTGAAATTATTGATAAGATAAAACAAACGATCTTCTAAAACTCCATCCTGAACATCGTCCGTACATTCGGAATGGACGAGACAGAGAGTTGGCCGCCATGGAGATGCATAATACGCTGGGAGATAGGCAAACCGATACCGCTCCCTCCGGATTTGGTGGAAAAGAAAGGAGTAAAGATGACAGACAACCGTTCGGCAGGAATGCCCGGACCGTTGTCTGTTATTGTTATAAGAGGATTCCCGGAAGGTCCTGTACAAGCCTCAACCTTCACAATGCCATCAGCCTGCCCTTCTACTGCTTGCAAGGCATTCCGGATTAAATTGATTAAAGCAAGCGTGATCAGATTCGGATCGCCATGTAATTCCAATTCCTTGCCCATGGATTTATTTTCCCTGCCGATGGAATACACAATACGTCCGCTTCCCTGCTCCGCCTGAAGCAACCGTTCCAATTTGGAGAACAGCTCCGACACGGAAATCACCTTGCATTCCGGTTCCGGCAAGTGCGTCAGGCGATGATAAGAATCAAGAAAAGCCGTCAGGTTCTTCGCCTGGCTGTTGATAACTTCAAGTCCTTCGCGCTGCTGTGCAATATCAGTGTGATCCGCATGTTTCAGCAAATCCGCTGAAAGGGAAGCGATCGGAGTAATGGAATTACGGATCTCGTGTGTCAACACCCGGAGAATACTCTCATAGTAAAGGCTTTTCTCTTCAATCTCAATATGTTTCTCACCAAGTTGCTGCATGATACGATTCATATCGGCATACAGGGTTCTTAAAAAGGGATCGTTGGATTCAGCCGGGAAATGTTGTGTCGAATCTTCATTCCGCATCGCTTCAAAGAAGACGGATAATTTCCGGTTGAAATGGCTTGTCAACCGGATAACAAACAGAGTTATCAACAGGATAAGCAGCAGACATACAAAAGATAAAGTATATGACAGCTGAGTTATTAACAACCAGGAGCCGACCAGGGATAAAAGCACAATCAATACTACACTCCCCACAATCTTTGCATATAACCCGCGACTGTACATGGAACAAAGATAGACTATTTACCGCACATCTGCAAAACAGCAATAACGCATACGAATTGCACGTTTATTTACGAATATGTAGTAATAAACTTGTTTTTAATAAATTAAATTGCTTTATTTGTATCACACAATCTAATCAAAGTAGTTATGAACACAACAACTAAACTTTTAGGCAGCTTGCTCATCACGGCTACAGTTGTTTCCTGCGGAACAGGAAGCCAGAATCATTCTGCAGATGTAAAAGATCCCTTGGCTAATTGCCCGGTGGTCGGGCAGTATGTACAAGTGGGTAATGACAAAGTAATGTCATGCGATCAGAGAAATTTAAAAGACACAATAGATATTCCTCTCAGTTATTTTGCAGAAGAGTTAGACATTGTAAAGTTAGATAACCGGGATGAAGCACTTGTTGGACAGGCTGGCGTTACTATTTCAGATAATTACATACTAATCAGTAGTTCTCCCTTCAAACTATTCGACCGGAAGGGAAACTTCCTGACTAATATCGGAGCGGTCGGGAATGGGCCTGGAGAGTATAAATTCATTATTTATGCGCAACTTGACGAACCTAACAATCGTATTTATTTGTTACCTTGGAAAGGATCACAACTTTTAGTTTACGACTTAGCAGGAAACGTATTGCCCCCCATTCCTTTCTGTAATCAAGCATCCACATCAATGTTTTATGCAGACTCAAATAAAGGGACTGTCTCTGTTGTCACCTTACCAATGAAAAACATACCTTTTGTTGCTTGGACACAAGATATGAAAGGAAATCAGATCAGCGCTATTGAGCCAAGTAATCTAAAATGTGAAAATATCGGTAGCTTGGTAGTTTCCTGCTTTAATCTACCTGATATATTTGATATAAACATCATGTGTATCATGCCCACCTATATAGACTCTCTTTACCAATACGACAGAACCAATAGCCGGCTACGTCCTACTTTTACACTAAACTTTACGAATAAAGATGATATACCTTGGCACGGCTACAGTGAATGGCCAGATCATTTTGTCGGTTATATCTCAGACCCGCCAATAACAAGAGAGAATGAATTAGGGACGACAACTACACCCGGAGAAATGCATTCCTATATTGTTAACAAACAAACAAGCCATGGCTCATATTTCAAAATGTATAATGATTACTTAGGTAACATTGAGATTAAAAAGCCTCATTTTGCTTTTAACAACGGCTATTATAAAGTCAACATTGAACCTGGTAACCTTCTGGCTGAGATTGAAACAGCCTTAAAGAATCCCAATCTACCGGATATAATGCGGAAGAAGTTGACCGACCTACAAAACTCAATCAGTGAGAATGACAATAACTACGTCATGATTGCTAAGTTAAAAAGATAACGTCTATAAACAATAAATTCAGATATTATGAACACAACAACTAAACTTTTAGGCAGCTTGCTCATCACAGCTACAGCTGTTTCCTGCGGAACAGGTGGACAGAACCATTCCGTGAATGCAAAAGATCCTCTCGCCAATTCTCCGGTAGTCGGGCAATATGTACAAATGGGTAGTGATAAAGTCTTGTCATGCGATCAGAAGCTTCTGTCAGACACCGTACATATTCCGTTGAGTTATTTCACCGAAAGCATGGATTTAATAAAGTTGGATAATCGGGATGAAGCCTTAGTCGGCCAAAACACAGTAACGGTTTCCGACAACTATATCCTGGTACACGGCCGTAATCCTAATCCGTTCAAACTATTCGACAAAAAAGGAAACTTCCTGACGAATATAGGTGCAATCGGACAAGGACCGGGAGAATATCAAATGGTATACGACGCCCAATTGGACGAAGCCAACGATCGTATCTACATCATGCAATGGAATAGCACACAACTTTTAGCGTACGACCTGAAAGGAAATGTTTTAGACCCGATCCCACTCTGCCTCCGCTGTCCGAAATCCAAATTCAGAGTAGACACTCCTAATGGGAAAGTATCGGTAGTAGTGCTGCCGTTCAAAGGATTACCGGCTGTTGCCTGGACACAAGACATGAAAGGGAACAGGCTCAGCTACATCGAAACAGGCCATTTGGAAGCGCCACAAGATTTCAGTAATGAAGTCACATCATCATTCAACATCCCCAATGTCTTTGATGTGAATATTTTATGTATTGTCCCAACCCGCGTAGATTCACTTTACCGATACGACACTGATAACGGGCGGTTACAGCCTACTTTTACTCTCAACTTTGCCAATACGGATAAAATACCTTGGCACGGTTACAGCGAATGGCCGTATCATTTCACAGGTGACTTTTCGGAACCTCCTATAGAAGTCTCACCCGGCAATTGGACAAACGGAAAAGATTATCATTATATTATCGATAAGAAAACAGGAAAAGGTTCTTTCTTCACTCTCTATAACGACTTTTTCGGTAATCAGGAAATCGGTTGGCCCAGCATGGCATTCTCCAATGGTTACTACGTTCGTAACATCGAACCCGGTAACCTGTTGACAGATATCGAGAATGTACTCAAAAAAGATCTTTCTCCCGAAATGCGCAAGAAACTGACCGATTTGCAGAGCACGATCGGCGAGAACGACAACAACTATATCATGATCGCCAAGCTCAAAAAATAGTATAATCTATAAACCAAGCATTATGGACACAACAACGAAGCTATTAGGAGGCTTGTTTATTACAACAATGGCTATGTCTTGCGGAACAGGGACCCAAGAACAGTCTGCAAAAGAAGAAGATCCATTGGCAAACTCTCCGGTAGTCGGCCAGTTCGTACAGGTCGGAGATAATCAAGTCTTGTCATGCGAGCAGAAACTATTGGTCGATACAGTAAGTATTCCACTCAGTTACTTCGCTGAAGAACTGGAAATCGTAAAACTGGATGACCGGGACGAAGCTATAGTCGGACAAACCGCAATAACAGTCTCTGATAATTATCTCCTGGCACACAGTGGATATCCACCAACGGCGTTCAAGCTCTTCGACAGGAAAGGGACTTTCCTTACTACCGTAGGGGCAGCCGGTCAAGGTCCGGGTGAATATCAGGCCGTCAGTGACGCCCAGATCGACGAACTGAACCAGCGCATTTACCTAATGCCCTGGCAAAGCGACAAACTGTTGGTTTTCGACATGCAAGGAAAAGCTTTAGAGCCGATTCCACTCGGTAGCCGTTGCCCAAAAGCAAGATTCTATGTCGATCCAGTCAAAGAGACCATCACCGTTGCAACGCTTCCCTGGAAAGATACACCGGCAGTCGTATGGATACAAGATATGACAGGTAAACATCTGAAAGAAATAGCTCCGGGACATCTGAAAGCAGAGCACGATACCTTCAATCAGGAACTCATGTACAGTTCTACTCTTCCAGACGCATTCAATTACTGCTTATATCTCATGTTTCCACCACGGGTGGATTCCCTATATCAATATGATATGGAGAAGAATCAGCTGAACCCGGTCTTTACTTTCAATCATACGACAATCGACCCCGTTCCCTGGCACGGCTACTTTGAATGGCCAAATCATTATACAGGAGAATTCTCTGGACCTCCCGTCGAACGAAAGACAGATATCGCAAAAGTCTATACACCAGGAGAAACTTTCTCTTATATCATTGATAAGAAAAGCGGTAAAGGTGCCTACTTCAAACTGTATAACGATTATTTCGGCAATCTGGACATTAGCCGCCCCGATGGCATTTTCAATAAAGGATATTTCGTCCGCAGCATCGAACCGGGTAATCTACTGACCGATATAGAGAACGCTTTGAAGAGACAGGACCTCTCCGAAGCCATGCGTAAAAAACTCACGGACCTTGAAAGCACGAT
>ERZ791875.1655-NODE-1655-length-13756-cov-2.787461_pt1 | contig 13756 bp, 10 predicted proteins | sample MGYA00510278_ERZ791875 | MGnify/ENA primary metagenome ERZ791875 (study PRJEB30046, sample SAMN00792078) | human gut metagenome | study: EMG produced TPA metagenomics assembly of the A metagenome-wide association study of gut microbiota in type 2...
TTTAGGCAATATCAGCGACAGAAGTAAAGAGTTATATTTCAACAAACAAACCGTTGGACAATATCTAATGGCAGAACTGGATAAGAATCCTAATTACAGCCTAAAAAATAAAGTGTTCTATCGCCAGGATTATTTAGATGAATTTGAAAAACTGTGGGAAACACAAGCATTGTATCATCCGGAACTTACTCCTGAACTAAAACAGGAAATAAGGGATATTATCATCTTCTATCAACGTCCTTTGAAAAGTAAAAAAGGATTGATTGATTTTTGCGAATTGGAAAGTAAACAGATAGAAGTGACCTGTGACGGAAAAAAGAAATTAAAAACAGTCGGCCTCCGGGTATGTCCCAAATCGTCTCCTTTATTCCAGGAGTTTAAGATATGGCAAGTGCTCAACAATATCGAAATATCGGAAGGGAAAAATCACAAACGTTTTCTGGAACAAGAGGAGAAAGAACGGCTTTTTGCAGAGTTAAACTGGAAGGAAAAATTAAGCAAAGCCGAAGTATTACAATTACTATATGCAAAATCGACAGGCATAGATTTGAACTTTAAAGAAATAGAAGGTAATCGGACACAAGCCGCATTACTCACTATTTATCTGAATATCATCGAAGCAAGCGGGCATGACATAGCTAATCTATCTAAAGCGTCCATGCCGGAAGTAATAAAAATTGTAAAAACAATCTTCAATGGTTTAGGATACAATACGGATATTCTATCTTTCGATTCCTCATTAGAGGGTAAAGAATTCGAAGAGCAACCCATGTATAGACTATGGCATTTGCTTTATTCATTTGAAGGAGATGATTCCAAAACCGGAAACGAAAAGTTAGTAAATAAACTGACCGAACTATACGGATTCGAGAAAGAATATGCCACTTTACTTGCGAATATTACTTTCCAATCTGATTACGGAAGTTTAAGTACTAAAGCCATGCGCAAAATATTACCATTCATGAAATCCGGACATGAATATAGTTTAGCTTGCGAATATGCTGGATATCGGCATTCCAAAAGATCATTGACAAAAGAAGAATTGGATAAAAAAGTCTACATCGATAAGCTATCCCTTCTGCCCCGCAATAGTTTACGAAATCCTGTTGTAGAAAAGATTCTCAATCAAATGATTAATGTTGTCAACTCTATTGTAGACACTTATGGAAAGCCGGATGAAATTCGCATCGAATTAGCGAGAGAACTGAAAAAGAGTGCCAAAGAGCGGGAAGATATGACAAACAACATTAGGAAAACGACAAATGAGCACGAAGAATATAAAGTTATTTTACAAAAGGAATTTGGGCTTGCAAATGTAAGCCGCAATGATATTATACGCTATAAATTATATCTGGAATTAAAAGACAATGGCTATAAAACATTGTATTCAAACACTTATATTCCTCGTGAAGATCTTTTTACCAAAAAGTTCGATATTGAACATATCATTCCACAAGCCAAATTATTTGACGATTCATTTTCCAATAAAACACTTGAAAGTCGTAGTATTAATATCGCCAAAAGTAATGCCACCGCTTATGATTTTGTAAAAAACAAATATAGCGAACAAGAGCTGTCTGATTATGTGGAAAGAATTCATATATTATTCAAAAATGGTTCTATCAGCAAAGCCAAACATGACAAATTACTTATGGAAGAAGCCAACATTCCAAGTGGATTCATTGAAAGAGATTTACGAGATTCACAATATATTGCGAAGAAAGCGCGTGAAATATTGGAGGATTTAGTAAAGTTTGTTGTACCCACTACAGGCTCTATTACAAATCGGCTGCGTGAAGATTGGCAGTTAGTAAATGTCATGCAAGAATTAAATTGGGAGAAATATAATAAACTGTGCCTCACTGAAATATATGAAGATAAAGACGGTCGGAAAATACGCCGCATCAAAGACTGGACAAAACGTAATGACCACCGACACCATGCAATGGATGCCTTGACAATTGCTTTTACGAAACAAAGCTTCATTCAATATTTAAATAATATGAATGCCAGAAGTGACAAATCAGGGAGCATCTATGGCATTGAACAAAAAGAATTGTATAGAGACGAGCATAACAAGCTAAGATTCAATCCGCCAATGCCATTAAATGAGTTTAGAGCAGAAGCTAAACGGCAGTTAGAAAACATTCTGGTTTCAATTAAAGCAAAAAATAAAGTTGTAACGCAAAACACCAATAAATCGAAGAAAAAGAATGGCTTAAATACAAAAGTACAGCTCACCCCACGCGGTCAGTTACATAATGAAACCATATATGGAAGCATAAAGCAATATGTTACCAAAATGGAAAAAGTAGGTTCAGGCTTTGATGCCGAAAAAGTTTTACAAGTAGCCAACAAAGAATATCGAGAAACTTTATTGCATCGTTTAACCCTTTTCGGTAATGACCCCAAGAAAGCTTTTACGGGGAAAAACAGTTTGGATAAAAATCCTATCTATTTAGATGAACTTCAGACAAGGCAAGTTCCAACAACTATAAAGACAGTTTCATTGGAAACTATTTATACGATTCGTAAAGAGATTTCTCCGGATTTAAAAATAGAGAAAGTTATTGACGTTCAAATTCGTCGAATTTTAGAGGCGCGATTAAAAGAATATCAGGGGAATGCGAAACAAGCATTTTCTAATTTGGAAGAGAATCCTATTTGGCTAAATAAAGAAAAGAATATTGCTATTAAACGAGTAACAATAAGCGGTATCAGTAATGCTACCTCTTTGCATGACAAACGAGATCATAATGGGAATCTGATTCTTGACGAAAAAGGTCGGAAACAGCCGGTTGACTTTGTAAGTACAAGCAATAATCACCACGTAGCTATTTATAGAGATGCAAACGATAATCTACAAGAAAATATAATTTCTTTCTTTGAAGCGACAACCCGCGCATCTTTAGGATTACCAATTGTGGATAAAGAATATAAAAAATCAGAAGGGTGGACATTCCTGTTTTCCATGAAACAAAATGAATATTTTGTCTTTCCAAACAAAGAAACAGGTTTTGATCCAAGCGAAATAGACTTGACGGATCCTGATAATTATGCACGAATTAGTCCTAATTTGTTCAGGGTACAAAAAATTGCGACGAAAGATTATGTATTTAGACATCATTTGGAGACAACTGTTAATGACGTAAAAGAACTACAAAATATTACTTGGATCAGATTTCGATCTTTAAGTGATATAGAAAGACTTGTTAAGGTCAGAATAAATCATATCGGTCAAATTATTTCAGTCGGAGAATATTAAAACTAAACTGCCATGATAAAAAGCACATTATATTTCGGAAATCCTGCATATCTATCATTGAGAAACAATCAATTGATAATAAAACTTCCGGAAGTAGAGAAAAATGATACTTTACCAGATAGTTTCAAGAAAGACACGGTCAGAAGTAAGGCTATAGAAGATATCGGAATTGTTGTTTTAGACCACAAACAGATCACAATAACATCTGGAGTATTGGAGGCTCTTCTTGAAAACAACTGTGCCGTTATTACATGCGACTGCAAAAGCATGCCGGTTGGACTAATGCTGCCCTTATGTGGAAATACGACTCAAAATGAACGTTTCCGAGATCAATTGGATGCATCTTTACCGTTAAAAAAACAACTTTGGCAACAAACGATTAAGATGAAGATTGAGAATCAAGCAACAGTCTTATCTAAAAGTCGAAATTGTGAAATTAAAAACATGCGTGTATGGGCTAATGACGTCCGAAGTGGCGACCCGGATAATTTAGAAGCACGTGCCGCAGCCTATTACTGGAAAAATCTTTTTCCTAAGATTGAGGGTTTTACCAGAGATAGAGAAGGCATTCCTCCCAATAATTTATTAAACTACGGATATGCCATTTTGCGCGCAGTGGTTGCCAGAGGACTTGTATCAAGCGGTTTACTTCCAACATTAGGCATCCATCATCATAATCGCTACAATGCCTATTGTCTGGCAGATGATATAATGGAGCCTTATCGTCCGTATGTTGATGAATTAATAGTCAGCATTATAAACAGTAATTGTGACATTGCAGATCTATCAAAAGAAATAAAAGCAAAGTTATTAACGATCCCGACTTTGGAAGTTTCTGTGAACGGGAAACGTAGTCCTCTCATGGTTGCTGTAAGTCAAACGACAGCTTCATTATACAAATGTTTTAGTGGTGAACTTCGCCACATAGCATATCCGGAAATGTAATATGAATAGATTTAGTGAATATCGTATTATGTGGGTTCTTGTATTTTTTGATCTTCCGACAGACACAAAAAAAGAAAAGAAAGCCTATGCTGATTTCCGAAAGAATTTGCAGAAGGACGGTTTTACTATGTTCCAATTCTCCATCTACGTTCGTCATTGTGCAAGCGCTGAAAATGCAGATGTACACATAAAAAGAGTTAAATCCTTTCTTCCCCCCAATGGTCAAGTCGGTATTCTATGCATAACAGATAAGCAATTTGGCAACATAGAACTATTCTTCGGCAAAAAAGAGCAACCAATAAATACACCAGGTCAGCAACTTGAACTTTTTTAAAATAGTTGTTTTCAGTATGTCAAAGATAATAAATTGAAAGCAAATCACAACACAGCTTCGAGGTCAAGAGCCTTTTTGATGTTGTTTTCAGTATGTCAAAGATAATAGATTGAAAGCAAATCACAACGGTTAAACGTTCCTTAAAAATGCCTTTTAGGTTGTTTTCAGTATGCCAAAGATAATAAATTGAAAGTAAACCACACAACAAACAGAAAAACATCACTCAAACACAATCCTAAACCTCGTCAGTCCGTCCGCATACGTTCGGAGGGAGAAGGTGCAATTGTGTTTTTGGAGGACTTCGCGGATGAAGATAAGGCCGATGCCTTGGCCGCCTCGCTTGGTCGAAAAGAAGGGGCTGAACAACTTCGCTTCCGTCGCTTTGTCGATGCCTTTGCCGGTGTCGGCGATTTCTAAGCAGACGGGATTATGCGACGTACGGATGTAGATATGACCGTCGTGGTCAATCGATTCGGCGGCGTTCTTGATGATGTTGACAAGCACTTGCTCGAAAAGCGAATTGTCCAGGTCGACAATCGGTGAAACAGGCGACAAATCCATGACAATACGGATATCACGGTTCTGACAGATCGTCTCCATAAAGCGCTTGCAAGAGAAAACAACCGCATTCAACGGCTGCCTCTTGGTCTGTGGCTCGGGGATGCGCACAACGTCGGCAAAGTTGGTGATGAAATGGCTCATGCTGTAGCAACGTTCGATCGAGACACGCAGCACCTCGCAGATGTCTTCCGTGTCTTGCATCTCGCTAAAGGTGGACTCGAGCGTGTCGAGAGTCGAAGTGATGCCCGCCGTCGTGTTGTTCACCTCGTGCGCGATCATCCGGATCACCTTCTCGTAGGCTTTCTTCTCGGCCTTGAAGACTTCTTGCGTCAATATCTCGACCAGATAGAAGGAATGGTGGAAGCCGCGGTCTACAAACGATGAATGCGTACATTTATATATGTTGGCATCGTTCAGGCGGACGGTCTGCGAATCGTACAGCGGAATCCGCTCCAACTCTGACGCGAGCGGAGAGTCGATTTCCGACAACCGGCACCCGGCGAGATCGGACAACGCGGATACACCGAACATCTTGCGGGCTGCCGGGTTGGCGGAGAGAAGTTCCTTGTCCAGGTTGAGCATAATCACGCCCATCGGGGAGGCGTTGATCAGCAGGTCGAGGAAGTGGTTCTGCTCGCGGAGGTGCAGGCGCTCGTTTTTCAACTGTTCCATCATCTTATTGAAGATGTCGACGATGCGGTCCGCCTCTGTCTGCCCGACACGGCTCAAGCGGGAACTGAAGTCCTGCTCTTTCAGCAGCTCCATACCGTTACCGATGATATGGAGAGGTTTGATGATGCGGCTGTAGAAAACAGCCAAATAGATAATCGTCAGCACGACAACGCCTTCCACAATGAAAAACATCTTGGACGAATCGGAATAGAAGGCATGCCAGGTGAGTATCGCCAGCACTGAGAGCAGCAACACGGTCAAGATCCAGAACAGTCCTTTTATCCTCATGCGCTTTCGGGATTATTTGTCAATGGGTATATCATACTTTTCGAGACGCCGGTAGAGGGCGGCACGACTGATGCCGAGGGCGGTCGCGACGTGCGAGAGGTTGCCGGCATGCGTCCGGAGAGCTTGAAGAATGGTCTGCTTTTCCAGCTCATCGAGCGTCAGCCCTTCGAGCGACGGCGCGGAGGGTGTCGCCTGCAGCGACGGCGCGTGCAGGCATTGGCTCTCGAAATCGGAGGCTTCGAGGACGGCTTTGCCGGACACTAATATCGTCCGCTCGACCAGGTTTTTCAGCTCGCGGATATTTCCCGGATAGGCTTGTTTCTGCAGGAACGTCAATGCTTCGGACGAAAAGCGGACGGCGGGCAAGCCGTTCATCTCAGACTGCTTGTCGGCAAAATAGCGGGCCAGCAGCGGAATGTCGTCTTTACGCTCGCGCAAGGCAGGTAAGTGAATGGTGATCAGGTTGATGCGGTAGAACAGGTCTTCGCGGAAGGCACGCTGGGCGACCATCTCGCGCAGGTTACAGTTCGTAGCACTGACTACCCGAATATCGACTTTGCGCGGGCGGCTGTCGCCCAATACTTCAAACGTCTGGTCTTGCAGGACACGCAGGAGCTTCACCTGGCAAGATAATTCAAGGTCGCCGATCTCATCGAGGAAAATCGTTCCTTTATTGGCCATCTCGAAACGTCCGGTACGGTCAATATAGGCATCCGTAAAGGCACCTTTCTTGTGGCCGAACATCTCGCTCTCGAAAAGGCTCTGCGACAGGCCGCCGAGGTTGACTTTCACGAAGGGTTCTTTCGCACGGGGGCTGTTGGCATGGATCGCTTCGGCAATCAGCTCCTTTCCGGTACCGCTCTCGCCCGTGATCAAAACGGAGGCGGTTGTCGGGGCGATGCGCGAAACAGTCCCTAATACTTCCATCAGCGGGGCGCTCTGGCCGATTATCTTGTCGAAATGGAATTTATTGTCGGCATCCAGGCGGTTCAGGGGCGTTTCCTGCTCCTTCTTCTGTTCGCTCAGCTCAAGCGCCGTCCGGATGGATTTCAGTAAAACGAGGTTGTTCCAAGGTTTGGTCACAAAATCGAAAGCGCCGGCCTGCATCCCTTGCACGGCAAGCGAGATGGAGCCCCATGCCGTCATCAGTATCACGGGGACATCGGGCCGGAAGATTTTCACCTGCTTCAATAGTTGTATGCCTTCCTCACCGGTGGTAGTCAACGTAAAGTTCATATCCATCAGGATAAGCTGCGGAGCTGTCTGACGCACGACAGCCAAGGCTTCCTCCGGACCCGGAACGGCTTCCGGCTCGAACCCGGCCCGTTTCAACAGGAAGGTCAGCGAAGAACGAACGGCAGAATCATCGTCTACTATTAGGATCATTGTAATTTTATATTTTGAATGATGATAATGATGATTTGCAAATTTACGGAATTAAATCGATTACCGCCGTACGATCTCTTCGAAATCGGCATCGAGGTTGCGGTCATTGATGAAATCATAGAGGGTAACGCTACGGATATTATAGTAATAATTCCAATAGTCGTAGAGTTCCTGGATATGCTTTTGCTTGGCTTCATCCTTGGACTGCTGCGCATCGTTCAGGTCCAGAATGTTGATCTTGCCGATCATGAATGTTTCGATGGAGGTCTTATACCGTTTCTCAGCGATCGCATCGGCTTCCTGGGCAATCTCCAACTGGGCTGCCTGGTTGTTGAAGTTCTCGACCAGCAGGAAGATGTCCTGGTTGAAACTGATCTCTTCCTGACGTATCTTGGAAAGAGTCACATCGCGGTTGGACTCGGCGACCTTCACTTTCCCCCGGCGTTTGCCCCAGTCGAGGATCGGGATCGTCATGCCGACTTCGACCACCTGGTTTCCTTTCAGGCGGTTGTAGGCGGCATCGAACGTATGGTCTTTCCCGGTATATCCGATGGAGGCGAACAGGTTGATGCTGCGGCGGTTTCCTTTTGCGGTGGCGACGGCATAGTCGGCTTCCAACTGGCGGCGGCGTATATTTTTGGCAAACGAATTATTTTCCTGCGCTTTCTGTAACACTGCCTGATAAACCATCCGGAGCGAGGGAGCCGATTCGGGAAGGATCGGTTCGATCACTTCCTGCTCGCTCAAGCCCAGGAAGGCACGGAGCTGGAACATATTGGCGTTGAGGTTGGACTGGGCTTCCGTCAGCTTCCCTTTCATTTGCAGGGCCGACAGCTTCAACTGCATCAGCTCGCTTTCGGAGATGTGCCCGATCTTGCGCTTGGCGATGGCGATCTCGTAGAGCTTGTCGGCGTTCTCGAGGTTCTGGCGGGCGATCTGCAGGTTCTCATCGGCCAGCAACAGATTGAAGAAGTAGCCGATCGCGTTGAGCGTGACAATCTCCACGCTCTCGATATACGCGGCTTTCGCCTCCTGGTAGCGGACAGGCTCGATGCGGCGTTTCCATTTCTGGTCGTTCACGCCGAATATCGGCTGCGTCAGGGTCAGCCCGACAGGCACGCTCATATATTCGTTGAAGGCACCATGGCCTAACTGGCGGTTGAAATCGAGAGAAGAGTTGAGCGATATCTTACCACCGGTCAACGCGATATTCTGGTCGATCGAAATCTCGCCGTTCAGCCCGAGCGCGTTGTTCTGGACAAAGGTGTACGAACCATCGGACTGCTGGTATTTGGAATATTGCTTGCTGTAAGAAGGCAATGTCCCCTTGAAGTTAATTTCCGGCAACTGGTCGGCGACGTGCGTACGGTATTCCCAATAGGCCGTCTTCAGTTCGTTGAGGGCAACCGCCGCATCGACCGACTGCAGCTGCGCCAGGTTGATCGCCTCTTTCAGGGTCAGCCTGATCGTATCTTGTTCCTGCGCCTGCAGCCCGATGCCCGGCAACAGGAAATAAAGAATGGCTATATAGATCTTTTTCATCGTAATAAATGTTTTGCCATTCTTCTGGCAAAAGCTATGCCAAAAAGATATACAACTGATTATCTGCATTGTATAATAAATATCAGTGTCCGAAAATGAACACTGTGTCCGTTTTTGAAGTATTATTCATATCTTTGCGACAATCTCTCAAAAACAATAAATAAGATGAAAAACAGCGGCTTCACTTTTCGTAAACGACTGGCCAGTTTCCGATACGCTTTTAATGGTATCCGTTTATTGATACAAAAAGAACAGAACGCATGGATACACTGTTTTGCTGCTATTTGTGTAGTTATAGCAGGCTTTTTCTTCGGTTTATCCGAAGCTGAATGGATAGCTGTTATCATCGTTATTGGAGCCGTATTGTCGGCAGAAGCAGTCAATTCCGCCATAGAATCGCTTGCCGATTTGGTCTCGCCCGAATACAACGAGGCCATAAAAAACACCAAAGACCTCGCAGCCGGAGCTGTTTTAATTATGGCGATAGCTGCCGCAATAGTCGGATTTATTATTTTTCTCCCTAAACTCGGTATTTTACCGGCTATTTAAAATAATAATCCGTTATTTCATTGTTTTACAATTCTCTTTGTTTATATTTGTGCCATTATTAACAAAATATTAAAACAGGAGATTATGGCACGCACAGTAAATTATCCGAAAAGGGCAGAAAAAATCAAAGAAATGATCGATGATTTAGTAAATGAAATGGGACATTCTTCACGCTCGAGAATGATGAGAAAAGACAAAATCAAACTCATCGATATCGACTTTGAAAATGTTGACGTCGTAACATTGATGCAGGTACAGGCTCGTATCAGCCGCATCATTCTTGAAAAAAGCAAATAAAAAAAGAACAAGAACATATCTATAAATGAGACGAATTATCACCCTGATATTCGTGTTATTCGTTTGTTTATCGGGAAAAGCGCAAGAGGTTGAGATAAGCGGAAGCCGCAAGGCTGTCCGTACATCCGGTGATGTGCTGGCATTCGTAACGCCGGCGGCAAGCTTGGCCACCGTATTGGTGTTGCAGGATTGGCAAGGATTAAAGCAAGGCGCTTTGGCAGGAGTTTCTACTATAGGTATGACGTATGCCCTGAAATATCTGATCAAGAAAGAGCGCCCGGACGGCAGCGACAACCATTCGTTTCCGTCTTTGCACACTTCGGTATCGTTTACGGGGGCAGCGTTTATCCAGCGGCGTTATGGCTGGAAATGGGGTATTCCCGCTTATGCGGTCGCTTCGTATGTAGGCTGGAGCAGGACGTATGCTAAAAAGCATGATTGGTGGGATGTGGTGGCGGGAGCCGCTCTCGGAGCAGGAAGCGCCTATATCTTCACCCGCCCGTTTGCTGAAAAGCACAATTTATCTATCAGCCCGGTAGCAAGCGATAAACATTTCGGAATATATGCTTCCATGACTTTCTAAAAGAAACAAGCCCGGTCCTGCAATCACTGCAGCGCCGGGCTTTTAAACAAAAACAAATAGTGTTTATTAAAAAGCTATTCATAGTGCAGGGCTTCTGCCGGCGCCATCTTCGCAGCCTTATCGGCCGGAAGCCAGATTGCAGCCACAATGGCCACAGCCAGCACAACCCAGGTTAAACAGTTGGTCAGGATGAAACGCAGGACTGTCCGGTCCGGAAGATAGGTCACCGACGAACTATTGCCGCCTCCTAACGTATCGATCAGCCCGAGATACACGAACTGCATCTCGACCAGCACAGCCGGGATCATCATCACCGTCAAAAGGCAGATACCTTCCCACAACAGCATCTTGCGTATATCGGCACGCGTCGACCCCATCGCCATGCGCAGGCCGATCTCTTCGCGCCTCACCCGGATACGATACCAGAACGTCCCCATCACGCAAAGCATGATATTTATCAGGAAAAAGAGCGTCATGGCGGTTCGGATGCGGACACTGCTCGTCATTCCAAAACTGAACTCCGTATCTTTATTGATCCGGTTATAAGATTTCACCCCTTTCAGGTAGAAATTGCCGATACGCAGTTCCCGGCTCATCGCATTCTTGAAATCTTGCAGGAAACGGGCATCCGGCACGGATTCGCGGGCACGGACGGCGATCTCCATTTCACCTATATTATCAGCATTAATCCGTTCGGCCCGGTAGAACACCAGTTGAGGACGCTGATAATCGAAACGTTTTGCATCGCCGATCACGCCTTTTATAATAAAATAATCCTGTTCCGGGTTACGCGGGCTCTCCAATACCTGTCCAGCGGCATTGCCACCCGGGAAAAAGGCCTCTGCAACTTGATGACCGATCACCATTGCTTTTGGATCCGACCAGTCGAAATCGGCCACGGAAACCGGCTTGCCGTCCTGTGTCGTATAGCGGAAGACTTTGAAGTAGTCAGTCTGCGGATCAAAAGTGATCGTCTGTCCGCTTCCCCTGCGTGTCGTATCCTGACGGCTACGAAAGTAAGCGCCGGCATAGCTGCCTCCACCGGGCCTGCTCCAAGTGCTTAACACGGCAATCTCCTCCACCTCCTTATAATTCCGGATACGATCCAACAGACGGTAATAATTGTTTTCCAGTGCTGTCGAATCACTTTCACCCTGCTGATATTCCGGATGTTCCTCCGGGAGCAATGCGACGTCCACCAGCCAGGAATGGTTCAGATCACGACATGAGGGCAGGCTCTTGTTATATTCCAGGACAAAGAAATAGTCCACAATGTACCAAAGCAGGCAAAACACCAGCAACAACTCCACTCCGATCCAGACGTTGGCTCGTCTACGATTCCATAACTGTTTTAATATATGTTTCAACATAAGGCTACTATTTTGCGTTCAACGAATTAATGATCTGACGGTGTGAAGCCCTCCAAGCAGGTATCAGCGCTGAAAGCAAGTTCAACACGAAGCACACGAGCAGGGCGATGCCGAACACCCGGAAGTTCATCAGCATCTCCGGCGTAAAGACAACATCGGTTCCTTCCGGCAATGCGTCGACAAAAGTCGCATCAAGCTGCAAGATCCAGTCGCGACTCAAATAAATCAGCAAATAGGAAAACACCAGCCCGAACAGTCCTCCCAAAAAGGTGAAGAGGAAATTTTCCGAGATGATCTGTCCCATCAGCGCTCCGGTCGGAGCACCGAAAGCACGCCTGACGCCCATCTCGGCCAACCGCCGCTCCATACGCGAGTCGGTCATCCCCGAGAGGCTGACGGATGGCACCAGCAGCAGGATCAAGACAATCAGCCCGTATTGAAAGAGCAGTCTTGCAAAGTTCGGAACACTGTTGCTCCAATAGCGAAAGCAGGATTGCCAATAGTAGTCCGGCTGTCCTAATCCGGTGAAAACATCTTCACCCAGTGACTTCCCGTAGCGTTCTGTAACCTCTTCCGCCTCTTTCTTCAAGGCTTTCAGGTCAGTGTCTCTTGAAGCCAAGATATAAGCGTTGAAGCTGCCTAACGCCACTGTATCGTACCAGCTGGAGTTCGGTTTATATCCATCTTCAGCCGTATAAGGGATCCAAAGCAAGGCATAGGTATTCCCCGTCACCAGCGAAGCGTCTTTGACCACGCCGCACACCCGGTATTGCTTGAAGTTGACCGACACAAACTTGCCGACAGCCTCGGTTGTGCCATACAAACGGCGCGCCAGGCTTTCGGCCATAACAACCGTTCGGATAGCCGATTGCTGATCGGCTTCGGTAAACGGTTTTCCACTCAAGAAACGGAATGGAAATACCTTCCAGAAGCCTGTATTCACAAACTTGACTGTCACCGGTAATTGCAGGGGATCTCCTTCGGGCTGCACCAGATATTCATCACCGCCGCCACTGATCATTCCGACTGCTTCTACCCCTTTTAGGGAGCCGAAACAGGTCTTGATCATGCCTTCGGAAAGGGAGCTGCTGGATTCGGAACCGTTCTTGTGTTTAATAGTCCCGCTCTTGGCGACCAGAATCCGGTCGCGGTTCGTCTCCGGATAGATATTCGCTACCCTCATATAGAAGACAATCGACAATACCATCACCATCGACACGGACAGCCCTGTCCCGACAACATAGATCAGGCTGAAGAGACGTTCTTGCCGGATCAGGTTCCAGGCTTGTTTGAGATAGATTTTCAACATATTGTTTGATATTAGATATTTATATGAGAGTGTGTCAAAAGTTCTATTTATAGCGTCTGTGTCCTGGCGGGCTTGACACGCAATGACACGCTAAAGCGTTAGAACTTACTTTTGACACACCCGCATTATTTATTACTCATAGTGCAACGCCTCCGCCGGTTCCAGCCGTGACGCCTTACGCGAAGGATACCAGGTGGCAAGGAAAATAACGAACGCCAGAACGCTCCATGTCAGCAAGCTGACTATAAGGAAACGTCCCACGCCAGCCGCCATGACCGTTGTCGAAAGCAGATCCATCCACACTAAGTTCAGGCAGGCCAGCAAGGCCGGCAGCGCCGCAAGCGTCAGCAGCAGCAGCCCTTCCCCGATCATCAGCCCTTGAATGCCCGAACGGGTAGACCCGACAGCCATACGCAAGCCCAGCTCGCCGCGACGGCGATTCACCCGGAACCAGAACGTCCCGATCACCGCCAGGAAAACATTCACCAGAAAGAATGCACCCAGCGCCGAGAACAACTTCCGGCTGCCCGTCTCCGGCGAGTTTGCCAGATAATCGGCACGGACCTTCTGATAACTTCTAATGTCCGACACCCAGAGGTTGCCCGCCATCAGCTGCCGCTTCATCTCCCGGAGGAACTTCCCGGCATAATCCGCC
>ERZ791875.1658-NODE-1658-length-13736-cov-2.977852_pt1 | contig 13736 bp, 7 predicted proteins | sample MGYA00510278_ERZ791875 | MGnify/ENA primary metagenome ERZ791875 (study PRJEB30046, sample SAMN00792078) | human gut metagenome | study: EMG produced TPA metagenomics assembly of the A metagenome-wide association study of gut microbiota in type 2...
CCGTTTTATTTTCAAATATTCGATTCTCCGGGAGTTAAGGTTTATCACTTTGCTGCTATTTCCGGTTTTCGATAATCAAATTGCATGCTTCCCGGAACGGGCTCGGCACCTCATTCCGTCTGTTGTCAGCCGGAAGATCTTAAACCGTGAAAAGAGTCAATTCAAAATCGACCAAGATTTCGGACGAAATAGAAAAATAGAAGGGACAGAGGGTTATTGTAAATTTAACTTGTTTTGTAGGATATGGCAGTCGGGGATATTGCCACTCTTGATTTCCTTCCCTTAACATTTGCGGTCATTTTAGTAAATCATAGAATGGCATTATGTAAACAGAGTTTTTATACATATATAATATTGTCTACTAATCAAGTTGAACAGATATTCTCAGGGGGCACAATTATACTAAAATTATTGTATCTGTCAAAAACCGAGGGAAAAATATCATTTTTTCATGATTTTAAAGATAACAAAGGCGGATATTTGTGAAAATAAATATCGTTTAACCTAATAAAGTTTGGAGATTATGAGGAATCGAATTCTATTATTGCTTTGTTTCCTATGCGTAGGATTGCAAGCATTTGCCCAGATTTCTATTTCAGGAAAGGTGGTTGATGCTGAAGGTTTGGAACTTCCGGGCGTAAATATCGCGGTTAAGGGTCAGACAATCGGTACGATGACAGGTGCTGATGGTACATTTATACTTCCGAATGTTCCGGGAGGTAGTAAGGCTGTTTTGGTATTTTCATTTGTCGGGTTTAAAACTCAAGAGGTGGAAGTCGGCAATCAAAAAATTATTAATGTGACACTTCTGGAAGACACAGAACAACTTGATGAGGTTGTCGTTGTCGGTTATGGTACTGCACGTAAACGAGACGTGTCCGGTGCCATTTCTAATGTAAGATTTTCGGATAGTGAAATTACTGCGTTACCGAACCCGAATGCAATTGCTGCATTGTCAAGTAAAGTAGCCGGTATGAAGTATGCTCCGACGAACAGTGCCGGAGGCGACAATATGGGATCTATGACCCTTCGTGGTAAAAATGCGATTCCTACTGCTGCAACGTCTGATAAACAGGGAGTCAATGCCCCGTTGCTTATTGTCGATGGCGTTATCTCTTTTGGTTCGATCAATGAAATCAACACAAATGATATTCAAAGTATCGATGTGTTGAAGGATGCCTCTGCTGCTGCTATCTATGGTTCTCGTGCCGCTAATGGTGTGATCATTATTACGACGAAGAGAGGACAAAGTGAAAAGCCTGTTATTAACGTTAATACGAACTGGAGCTTTTCAGATTGGACCCGTCAACCCAAAATGGTTTCAAATGAAGAGAAATTCTTTAGAAATCGTTTCTACTCAAAACAGGCAAGTGGTGACATTCCTGGAGATGCTGTTTGGTCTATGGATTACGACAAAGCACAGTTGCTGAATACGGTTGAATTGGATGCTTACAACGAAGGAATGTACACGGATTGGATTGATGAAGTATCACGTGTCGGTGTTGCACAGAAGTATGATGTCAGTGTTTCTGGTAAATCAAAGGCAGTCAACTATTATATCTCCGGTGACTATTATCGTCAGGAAGGTATTATGAAAGGAAATGATTATGAGAAATACAACGTCCTTTCCAAATTGGATATTAAGGCAAAAGAATGGTTGACCTTTGGTTTAAAGGGGAATTTTTTGAGTACTAAGAGTTGGGGCGTTCCGGCTCGTATCCAGAATGCGACTTGGATGACTCCTTATTCTTATACGCATGCACGCCAGCCGGGGTATGAAGATTGGTATAACTCTCATCCTGATGGCAACGTAGTCAGTCCATTTTGGGGTACCGGTTCGGATGACTCGTATCTGTGGACGGATAAACAAGATCGTGGCTATAATGTTAACGGAGTATTTTATACTCAAGTAGATTTTCCATTTTTGGAAGGGCTGTCTTATCGCATCACATTGAACGGTCAACGTAATACCGGTACGCGTGATTTATTTAACGATCCCCGTATTTGGGTAAATACTGATAATACGGCTCAGATGGATGATCCTTCACAGTTCGGAGCAAATGCCGGAGGTTATTCTTATTCTTCCCGTTCAGCAACATGGAACGTTGATAATATCTTTACTTATACAAAGGATATTAAAAATCATCATATCGATGCGTTGTTTGGATATACACGTGAAGCCTATAATAACGAATACCATAGAACGGATTTTGAAAACTTCTCTGTCCCGACTATTCTGGGCGTATACAAACAGGATTTGGCCGGTACTGTTACAGTTAGACGTGAACGTACCAGCAGTTCTTCTATTGCTTATTTAGGCCGTATTAATTATAACTTTAATGGCAAATATTATGCAACTTTCAACTACCGTCGTGACGGTTATTCAGCATTTGCAGCAGGTCGTAAATGGGGTAACTTCTATGGTGCATCTGCCGCATGGGTTCTGAGTAATGAAAGCTTTATTAAAGATAATGCCAATTGGTTGGATTATTTGAAACTCCGCCTTTCTTGGGGACAGAATGGTAGTCGTTCCGTAGATCCGTATGCTACGGTAGCAAGCGTAAGTACGACTTACACTTGGTTTGGCGATACAGGTTCAGGTAGTGCATTTGGTATCTCTCCTGCTTCCCTTCCGAATAAAGCTTTGACATGGGCAACAGTGGAGAAATATAATTTAGGTCTTGATTTCAGCGTATTGAACGGCCGTTTGGATGGTAGCGTAGATGCCTATGTGGGTAAGACGACTGATATGTTGATGAAACGTTCTGTTCCTTATCCTACCGGTTTTCAGGAAGCCTTTGACAATGCCGGTAAAGTGACAAATAAAGGTATTGAGATTTCCTTGAATTCTGTGAATATCGATGGTGACGGTAAAGACAAACTCCGCTGGACTTCTAATCTGGTATTCGACCTTAATAGAAACACGGTTAAGAGTTTGTACGGCAAAGATTATAAAGGAGAAGAGGCTGATGATGTGGCTAATGCTGTTGCTTATGGCTTCGATTCCTATTATGCTCTTCAAATCGGACATGCAATCGGTTCTGCCTATGATCTGAAGAAGTTGGGCGTTTTCCAGAGCCAGGAAGAAATCAATAATTATGTAGATTCCAAAGGTAATATGATTCAGCCGAATGCTGTTCCGGGTGACTTGAAATTCGAAGATTACAATGGAGATGGCAAGATTACCGGAGATGACAGACATTGGATCGGAGATATGGATCCGTTGTTCACGGTTAATTTCGGTAATACGTTGAGCTGGAAGAACTTCTCTTTGTATTTCAATTTCCGTTGGATGCAGGGTAGCGATACTCATTTCTTAGGATTCGACCCTAATGCATTCGGAACAAGTATGGGCGGTGGTGCTCAGCTGGATGCAATTGAACCATGGACCGAGACGAACCATACAGACAAATATCCGCGTTACGGTTATGACAACTCGTTGAATTACTTGTATTGGAATAGTCGGTCATTCTTGAAGTTGAAAGACCTTGTGCTCTCTTATAATGTGGATCCAAGATTCTTGCAGAAGTTAGACATTTCTTCTTTGCGTGTTTACCTGTCTGGTACGGATCTCTTTACAATTACCGGATGGTCCGGACTTGATCCGGAAGACGGCGGTACGATTGCTTCCGGCGCTGCTTCAAGCCGTTATGGACGTAATGGTACTTATAGAACGTTCTCATTGGGTGTTAACTTATCATTCTAATAACATTATTAAAAAGGAGTAAATATGAAATTCAGTAAATATTTATTAGCTATGCTTGCCGGTGCCTCTCTTGCTGCGGGTTTCACCGGGTGCCAAAGTGAAGATAAATTCTTGACCGAACACTCTTATACTTTTAACGATCAGACATTTTATACTTCTGAATCGGATATGGAGATGGGATTGAACTCGTGTTATCGGCAGATTCAGTCATTAATGATGGGACAGACTCACGGTGGGCACTCCTGGATGATTGAAGGCTTGGGACTTGATACTTATGCGCCGACTAATGGTAATGGCGACTTTGGAAACTGGGCCAACTTGAATTCGAGTAACGGTTATACCCGGCACTGGTATGATAATTTGTACACGTTGATTAACCGTGCAAATACGGTGATTGATATGATGGATGAGCGTACGAGCATTACTTATTCTTCAGAGACAAGGAAAGCAGAACTTCGTGCTACGGCTGTTTTCTTCAGAGGTTGGGCTTATCGTGTATTGGCAAGTATGTATGGAAATGTGCCTATTCTGGAGCATCATGCTACAGAAATCCAAACCGGTTATGAACCGAGTAACCGCCAAGCTGTTTGGGAGTTTTGTAAGCAAGACTTTACGTATGCGGCACAAAATCTACCAATTAAAGTCGATAAACCCGGACAAATTGTTCGGGCTGCTGCTGATCATTATCTGGCAGAAATCAATTTGGCATTAGGTGACTTCAATGGTGCGGTAGAGGCTGCAACTCGCGTTCTTAACGGAACAGACGGTGATTATCATATCATGACAACCCGCTTCGGTTCTCGTGCCAGTGAAGCGACCGACCGTTATGGAAATTCTTTGGCTGCTCCTGCTGGTGCATACTGGGACTTGTTCCGCGAAGGTGGTAACCAGAATTCTCCTGATAACAAGGAGGCTATCTGGGTCTGCCAGTTTAACTATAATACGTATTCTACCGGTGGTGGTGGTGACGAATGGTGGCGTGTGCAAAGTTGTACGACTGAAGCCAACTGGTTGTGTAACACAGTTCGTATGAACAATACAAGACGTACCTTGGCCGACGGAACTCAGGTTTATTTATTTGGTGTAAATACTGCTTGTTTCACAGACGGTGTCGTAGGTAGTGCCGTTTCTACAGTCCCGGATGCAAATGGACGCTATGAAGCCAATATTGCGCGTGACTCTATAGGAGGCAATGTCCCTTATATCGGAAATATTATGTATCCGACACGATATGTATATAATGGTTTGTGGGATAATTCCAAGCTGGGTAGCAGAGAAGATTTCCGTGGTTCCGAAACGATGATCCAGAAGAATTGGTACACTCCCGGAGGAACCCGTTGGTTGGATGAAAAAGCTGCCGCTTATGCAAGAGCTGCCGCCGCAGTCGGTACACCGGACGAAGAAAATCTTCGAATCACGGCAAGTGATACAATCTCTATTTTCCCGCGTTTGTGGAAATTTACGGATGACAAGCATCCTAATGGGGATAATAGAGCTTACGATTGCGACTGGTATATGCTTCGTGTTGCTGAAACCTACCTTATCCGTGCCGAAGCTTATCTGGCATTGGGTGATAAGGGTAAAGCAGCCGATGATATAAACGTTTTGCGCGATCGTGCAAATGCACCGCTTTGCTCTGCTGCTGATATCAACATAGATTATATTCTGGATGAACGTACACGTGAGTTATTGGGCGAGGAACATCGTTGGGTTACATTAAACCGTCTGTCGGTTAACCCGAATGCGACTTATATCAGTGATTGCCATCCGATTCAGGATGAACAAACCGGTAATACGATGTATGATCGTGTTCGTAAATATGGTTTCGGATACGAAAACTTATCAGGATCTAACCAGGTACGTGAATGGAGTGAGGCTGAACAGAGGTATATCCCGAACTTTGCACCATACAACTATCAATATCCGATTCCTATTCAGGTTATTCAGTCTAATAGTGGCGTAGAATATCCACAAAATCACGGTTATTAATAGAATGTATTTTAATCATATGGGAAGGACGGTACTTATACCGTCCTTTCTTGTCATTTAATATAGTTCTTAAATTGTAATAGTATTAGGATCATGGGCTTCAGAAATAAAAATAGTGTACTTTTGGGAATAGGTTTTATATTATTCTTTGTATTAGGATGTTATATCAAAGAGACTCAGCAGTATGCTTTATTTTATCGGGAGCAACAACAGTTATTTTTGTTTGATTTGATTTATATAGGAGAGCTTTTTAGGCAACCCGGAGGCTTTGCTATTCTAATGGCCAGGTTTCTTGTCCAATTCTTCTACTCGCTTTGGTCGAGTATTGTTCTTACCACACTTCTTCTGGCTTTGATAACTTTATCCGTTTGGCTTATCCTTCGCAAGATAGGAGATTATTGGTATGCATTCCCGCTCTCTTTCATTCCCGGTTTGTTTTTTGCGGCATCACTGCTCGATAATAATTATCATTATGAGGGTGTAACGGCTTATCTTTTGATGCTGTTGTTTCTGTTCATATATAGTACGGTTTTTAAGCGAAATAAGCGTCTGAGGTTGGTTCTGGGTTGTATATTCACAATTGTTTTATTTTATCTGGCCGGGTCGGTGGCGCTTTTGTTTGCGATTAGTGCTTTTTTGTTTGATTGTCTGAAAAAGCGGGAGTGGGCTTTACTTTCTTCTTTATATGTGATATTTGCTTTTGCCATGGGTTTCGTCGCCGTACAAGGCGGTTGGTTGGGGATATATACTTATGCTTATACCCCGTTATGTTATTATGAGGCAACGGTTACAGCTCCGTTTGTCCATTATATCGGTTGGATAACATTACCGGCCTGTATGTTGATAACCGGGCTTGTCGGCTACTTTGCAGAAAGGAGCCGTTATTTGCAAACCGTGGTCTGCCTGGTTATTGTAATTACCGGATTCTGGTCTTTCTGGAAGAGTTATCATTTGAATATGAATGCAAATCTTGGCGCTTTTTATCAGTATGAATACTATACGGTAAATGAGGAATGGGATGAGTTGACAGCTGTCAGCGCAAAGAATATGCGGAATTATAATGGTGCAAATTATCTGAATTTCTCTTTAATACAAAAAGGAGTACTTGCGGAAAATTTATTCCTTTATCCGCAGTTTGGACCGGCTTCTCTTGTTTATATACCGAAAGATAAAACACCCGATGTGAGACTTGCCCATATATTGTTTGCTATGGGAAATATGGGGGCTGCACAGAATGTTGCATTTAATGCCTGTCAGTCTTTGAACGGTTATAATCCGACCATGTTAAAAATGATATTGCAAATCGATTTGATGCGTGGCTCTTATGCTGTTGCATTGAAATATATAGAACTATTGGAAAAGACATTACATTACTCAGAATGGGCGACTTCACAAAGAAAGTTCTTGTTTAACGATGGACAGGTAGAGCAAGATCCCGTTTTAGGAACCGGAAGAAGGGATTTCCCGAATGAGGAAGCGTTTGTCCTGTTCGATTCGCCAATGGATGATTTGTATAAAATACTTGATACTAATCCAAGTGATGTAAAAGCTATGCAATACGCGATCTCTTACTTGTTGCTGGCAAAAGATATTAATCACACGAAGGAATTTATTGAAAAGTATTACGGAACACCCGGGCTGAAGTCATTACCCGTGCCAGCACAGGAAGCCTTGGTTTTCTTTTATGACTATTACCATACGTTGGATGAAGCTTATGCCGTGCAATATGGCATAACTAAAGATTGGCTGATTATCAGCGTGTGGATCTGGACTATTGTAAAAATCACGGAGTAACGCAAGAAACGTTTGACCGCTTTGCAATCTTCAAAGAGGCGTATGGGAAGGTTCGGCAGAGCCAATCTGCACAATCTCTGACTCAATATAAAAATACGTTCTGGCATTATTTACTTTTTGTACAAATATAATATGAAGAATATCTACAAATATATATGGATGTTAAGTCTTGTGTTCTGTTGCATTACTTGTGGAAAGAATGATATAAAAATATCAAGAACAATAGACGAAGTTCCTGTAATATTCCCGGATTATAAGGATGATTACAGGCAGTATAATGAAGACGGGACCAATATATGCTATGTATCCCCCACACATCCTATATGGGGAAAGAGGCGTGTCGCCTGATTGTAGCAGGAGTGGACGGTGAGATGCAGATAGAAGGAAAGAATGGGCTTTTTTCTTTTCCCGGTTCTGCCTGGAAGAAACTGATGGAACGTAATAAAGGCGGGACGATTGAACTGGCGGTTGCTATTCAGACAGGAAATCAATGGGTCGGTTATAAATCTTTTTTCATACATGTCGCACCGGAGCCTATCGACGCTTATCTTTCATATCGCTTAATTCCTCCCGGATATGAAGGTTGGAAAGAAATGGGTCTTTATCAACGTAATTTGGAAAACTATACGCAAACAGCTATTTATGAGAACAAATTGACGAATGGTAATTGCGTGAATTGCCATTCTTATTGTAATCGGAATCCGGATAAAATGATGTTTCATGCAAGGGCGGAGTTCGGAGGTACGGTATTGATCCGGGACAAAGTTATCGAGAAGTTGAATACGAAAACAGATTCGACGATGAGTGCCTTGGTTTACCCCTATTGGCATCCATCGGGAGATTATATCGCATTTTCGGTCAATAAGACGAAGCAAAGTTTTTTTAATCACCATCCCAATCGTGTAGAGGTATATGATTTAGCCTCGGATGTTGTTGTCTATAATGTCCATACACATCAAATCACATACTCTCCACTGACTAAATCGAATCAGGCATTTGAGACTTTTCCTACGTTTTCGCCGGATGGGCGGAGTTTGTATTATTGTTCTGCTCATGCTGTCGACTCGATGCCGAAGAGTTATAAAAAAGTGAAATATAGTCTTTTGAGAATAGATTTCAATCCAGAGGATATGACTTTCGGAGATAAGGTGGATACTTTGTACAATGCCCCTTTAAATGGGAAAAGCGTATCGTTTCCACGCATATCGCCCGATGGAAAGTTCTTGGCATTTACGTTACATGAATTTGGTAACTTTTCCATTTGGCATAAAGATGCGGATTTATACATGGTTAATCTGCAGACAAAGCAAGTTTATCCTCTGTCCGAAGCTAATTCGGATGATGTGGATAGCTATCATTCCTGGAGTGAGAATAGCCGTTGGATGGTATTCAGCAGTAGAAGGACAAACGGATTATATACCAGGCCTTTTATTACTTATATTGATGAAAAAGGGAAAGCTCACAAACCATTTTTACTCCCTCAGGAAAATCCGTTGGTGTATTATAAGCAGTTGATGTTTTCATATAATATTCCGGAATTGATGGTGAAAAAGGTTGAGGTGAGTGAGCATGAGATCGCAAAAACGTTAAGATACTCGAAAGAGATAAATGTTACTGTGAAGTAATCAGTCTTCGGCATATATCTTTCCTTTTTGCCAAATTTTTAATTATAAATATCAAAAGCATAGATAAAATTTGTGTGAACATCAATATTTTTGTCCAACATGAAAGACACATGGAAACATGGATTAATCTTATTTTTGTAAATACCATATTATGATGAACAGATATAAATTTTTCTTTTTGTGTGTTGGCCTGTTGTATGGTATGCACCTATCGGCCAAGGATTATTATGCGACAGACTTTGGTGTAAAAGCGGATGGTAGGACACTGAATACGAACTCCATCCAGAAAGGGATCGACTTTGTGAACGAACAGGGGGGAGGCCGTTTGGTTTTTACCACAGGCAACTACCTGACCGGGACGATCTACCTGAAATCGAATGTGACGCTTCATCTTGAAGAAGGGGCTACGTTGTTAGGGTCGACCAATCCCTGGGATTATGAAAAAGATTCGTATATTCGCTGGATGTCTATGATCTTTGCAGTCAAACAGCAGAATATCGGTATCACGGGAAAGGGGACGATTAACGGACGCGGTTTTCAGACTGCCAATAATATGGTGGACTATATCCAACGGGGCATCTATGAAGACCCGTTGAAATTGAGTCGACCGAATGAGACAAACCGTCCGCAGAACATCTACTTCCGCGAGTGCGAGAATGTGACAATCAAAGATATAACGCTAAGGGATCCGGCAAGCTGGAACCAGACGTACGACCAATGTAAGAACCTCTATGTCGACGGGATTCATGTCGACAGTAAATCCTATTGGAATAACGACGGGATCGATATAGTCGACTGTGACGGTGTCGTGCTGAAAAACTCCTTTATCGATGCGGCGGATGATGCACTTTGTTTCAAATCGCACGATGCGAACAGTATGTGCCAGAACGTGGTGGTAGAGAACTGCGTCGGTCGGTCGAGCGCCAGTGGTCTGAAGTTCGGAACGGTGTCGCGGGGTGGATTCCGCAATTTCAAGGTGAAGGATATCAAAATATACGATACCTATCGTTCGGCCATTACATTTGCGGCAGTCGATGGGGCTCTGATCGAGAATATCGAAGTAGACGGCGTACGTTCCATTCATACCGGCAATGTGATTTATCTCCGCATCGGCGACCGTTGGAGTGCCGGAAAGAGACCGGTCATGAAAAATATTACGATAAAGAACGTCTATGCCGAAATCCCGATGGATAAGCCGGATGCGGGTTATAACTATGAAGGTCCGATCGAAGACCTTCCCCGTAATATTTCTCCGGCCAGTATCGTCGGGCTGCCGGACTATAATTCAGAACGTGACGCTCCAGAATATAGAGATCGTTTCTCCCGGCGGCGGCAATCCCTACTACGCGTATCGTGGACTGACCCCGGCCGAGTTGGATAGCATTCCCGAAATGGTTACATCCTATCCGGAGTTTTCGCAGTTCAAGGAACTGCCTGCCTGGGGTTTCTATATCCGCCATGCGGAGGGCATCACTTTCGATAATGTGACATTTAAGGCTTTGAAGAAGGATTACCGTCCGGCAATTGTTACCGACGATGCGCAGGGGGTGACGTTTAAAGATGTCAGGTTCATAGAGCCGGAAAGTGAGGGAAAGCAACAGATATTCCCCTATAAATCAGAAGTGAAACAGACAGGATTAAAATAAAAGAACAGGATAACAAGATGAATAGAAATAAATTATTTGTAAGTGTGATCGGTTTGCTGGTTTTTGTGGCGAGCCTTTCGGCGAAAGATTATCAAGTCTCTATGTTCGGCATCAAGTCGGACGGAGTGACGCTTAACACTCGTTCCATTCAACGGGCCGTCGATTATATCAGTGAGCAGGGAGGTGGCCGGCTGGTCTTTTACGTTGGCCGTTACCTGACCGGTTCGATCTGCCTGAAATCGAATGTGACGATACGTCTCGAAGAGGGCGTGGCGTTGGTCGCTGTTCCTTCCGTATATGATTTTAAGGGAACGGATGGCTGTAATGCCCTGATCTATGCCGATAAGCAGAAGAATATCGGGATCGGAGGGAAAGGCATTATCGAAGGTCGTAACAAAGCGGTCAGAACCAGTATAGAAGAACAGTTGCAGAAAGGACATATCAAAGGGAATGTATCCGATTATGCCCCGGCCCTTATCTGTCTGGACGGTTGCGAGGATGTGAAGATCGAACAGATCACGCTTCAGGATGCTTGCAATACGGCCGGGATTTATAAGGATTGCCGGAATGTGACAATCGACAAGGTTGTCGTAAACGCACAGACTTCGGAGAGCAATGCGGTCTCTATCTCCGGCTGTGACGGCATGAAGATGACTGATTGCTATTTCAATATGGTGGTGGAGCCGTTGCAAACAGCCGGTACATCCCGAAATCTAACATTTACTAATTGTCTTACACCGGACGGCAAAGCTGTCTCGACCGATAAATAAAAGGGAGGAAAAATATGCAAAGGAGATCTTTTATCAAGCAAAGTGTTTTGTGGACAGCCGGATGTGCGGTAGGTAGCCGCATGCCACTCTGGGGTGCTGTCAGTGGGACTGATGAAGCGACGGGCGCAACATTGCGTTCCGGTGAATTATATAAGTTGTTCCGTAATCCGCAATCCATCTATCGCCCGTTTGTTCGTTGGTGGTGGAACGGCGATAAGGTTGAGGCTGACGAGTTGAAGCGTGAGTTGCACTTATTGAAGGATGCCGGTATAGGCGGAGTGGAAATAAACCCTGTTAAGTTTCCGGGAAATGATACGGACGACCTGGGAAAGAAATCCCTGCACTGGTTGAGCGACGAATGGATCGACATGTTGCAGGTGACTTTCGATGAGGCAAAATCTCTTGATATGACTTGCGACCTGATTGTCGGCTCAGGATGGCCTTTCGGGGCGGAGTTTCTGACAGGAGACGAGCGGGCGGATGTAGTGGTGAACTATTCCGAGAAGCTCAGCGGGCCGATCGACTATGAGGTTTCCCGCGATGGTCTGTTCTGTGCGGCCGATCCGGCTATCAGTTCCCCTTTCTTGGGTAAGAAAATGGAGCTGGTTTCCTTGCAATTGGTTCCTGAACCTTTCGGCAGCCTTGACCAGGCGATCGATCTGATGAAGAATGAGGTGGACGGAACGTTCAAGTTTAAAGTGCCCGATGGCAAGTATGTTCTGTTTGCCCTTGTCAAGATACGTGGTTTCCTTGAAGTGATCAATGGAGCTCCCGGTGCGACCGGTCCTGTGTTGAACCACTTCAATAAGCCGGCCGTGCAGAAATACTTGAATAATATGTCCGACAAGATACAGAACCGCTTAGGCCCGTTGTCCGGTAATATCCGCAGCCTTTTCACCGACAGTATGGAGCTGGAAGGCTCGAACTGGTCGTACGACATGGCGGAGGAATTCAAGAAACGCCGGGGGTATGACGTGCAGCCTTACCTGCCTTTCATCCTCTTTAAGATGGGAAGTATGGGGAATGTACTGACCTATGAGCCGAAAGTCGAGTTTACTCCTGAACTCGACGATACGATCCAGCGCGTGCGGTATGACTTTGAATACACGAAAGCCGAACTGCTGCGTGAACGCTTTACGCAGACCTATCTGGACTGGTGCAAGAGCCTGAACGTGAAATCGCGTGCACAAGCTTACGGGCGTGGTTTCTTCCCGCTTGAAAGCAGCTTAGATTATGATATTCCTGAATGTGAATCGTGGACCATGACCTGGCTGCGCCACCGTCTGGGTGAAGAAATGTCGGAAGAAGATTACCGTCGGGGCCGTGCTTATACGATGGTCAATAAATATGTCTCCTCTGCCGCCCACCTGCGGGGTAAACGCCTGGTAAGCTGCGAAGAGATGACGAATACCTATACGGTCTTCAATATGACACTGGAACTGCTGAAGATCGGCGGTGACCAGACCGCTATCTCAGGAGTGACACATTCTATCTTCCACGGCTTCAACTATTCTCCGAAAGAGGCGCCGTTCCCCGGATGGATACGTTACGGGGCTTATTACAATGAGAATAATAACTGGTGGCCCTACTTCAAATATTATACGGCTTATAAAGGCCGTTTGGCTTCCGCCCTGCAGCATGGAACCATGTATGCGGATATCGCTATCCTGAATCCGACAGCCGATATGTGGAGCACGTTGGGTATGCAGAACGAACCGTTCCCCGCTACGACCAATGTGAAGTATAAGACGCTGGTATGGGAAGCGATCAGCAAGAACGGCAGTGGTTGTGATTACCTGTCCGAATCGATTATCCGGGATGCCGAGATGAAAGACGGATATCTGTGTTACGGGCCTCGTAAATATAAGACGCTGTTCCTGATCGAAGTAGAAAGCATGGAACCTGCAACAGCCCGCAAACTACACGACTTTGTGGCATGTGGTGGCCGTATCTTCTGTATCGAAGCCTATCCGCATAAGTCAGTCGGACTGCGGGACCATCACAAGCACGACAGGGAAGTACAGGAATATGTCGAAAAGATGAAACAGATGGACGGCCGTTTCGTGCTGCTCCATAAACCAGAGAAAGACTTTGTCGGCTGGTATCAGGGTGTGCAGAAAGAGTATGGCCTGGCACCTTATCTGACAATCGAAAAGCCTGATCTTTATCTGATGCAAAACCGTTATCAGGGTGATAACAAGGAAGA
>ERZ791875.1662-NODE-1662-length-13720-cov-2.948628_pt1 | contig 13720 bp, 13 predicted proteins | sample MGYA00510278_ERZ791875 | MGnify/ENA primary metagenome ERZ791875 (study PRJEB30046, sample SAMN00792078) | human gut metagenome | study: EMG produced TPA metagenomics assembly of the A metagenome-wide association study of gut microbiota in type 2...
GAAAGCGTGTAAACCCCTAAAGGGTTTCGCGGGTTCGAATCCCGCTCTCTCCGCTGAACCGGCTGTTCCTACCCCCCTGTATATCTTGATTTACTAAATGAGCTGCATATATATATGAAAGTGTCCGATACTTGAAAGATCGTCGGCACGACCTGTATGAAGTAAAACCAAAACGGAAGTAACAAAATTGTAATAAATATATCTTAGCATTGTCATTTTGCTGTGTTTTACAAGGTGTTTAAGATGTTTTATAAGTAAAACACTTTCAATAGCGGAGAAAAAATAGTATATTTGTAGCAAATGCATTTAAACTAACATTCTATAACCCTCCAAAAGTATTTGCTTATGATTAAAAGAAGATTACTCGCGTATGACATCCCACAATTGACTAAAGAATTTAAGAAAGATTTTCCCCAGTTGCAGGCAATGGCGGAAGAAAGCGAGAGCGCAGAGCTTTTTAAAGAGGCTCTGCGCTCTTTTGTCTCTTCACGCATTGACAAGACTGTCGGCGGAAGCAATATGGGCAATGCCGTGGCGAGACATATTCTTCGACTAATCGAACATGACGACACCATCGTATCCGAGCTCTCGACCGGCGAAAATATACCGGTACGGACAATCACCTATCTATGGCAGCTCCTGACCGGAAAGCTGACGGAGCCTGTTTCACCTGATTTATTTATAGACCTGTTCCGGCAGTTTGATTTATTGGAGAATCCGGAAGAGGTTATACCAGACCGTTCGCTTGTCAAACGGCAAATGAATCGTTGGCCTACCGGCTTGGATGAAGATGTGATGGCAATACGCCGTTCCAATAAGGAGCGGATCATTGCCGGACTGATACGCAAGATCGAACGGCGCCATGCACCGACGTCCCGCTTCCAGTTTGCCGAAGGAATGAGCTATGCGGAAAAGTACACAAAGGTGCAGGATTGGTGGAATACCAGCCGTTTCCACCTTGCAATGGCATTTAAGAGCCCGACGGAACTGAACTATTTTCTCGGTGGCTCCCTATCGGAAGAGACAATGCAACTACTGGCGCGTGCCCGGAAAAAAGGAATGCCTTTCTTCGTAACGCCTTATTACCTTTCTTTGCTGAACACCAACACAAGCGGATATGACGACGCCACGATCCGTTCCTATGTTCTTTATTCAGAAGAACTGGTCGAAACATACGGACAGATAAAAGCTTGGGAAAAAGAAGACATCGTCGTGGCCGGCCAGCCCAATGCAGCAGGATGGTTGCTGCCGGAAGGGCATAACATACACCGACGTTATCCGGACGTAGCGATCCTGATTCCCGATTCAATGGGACGGGCTTGCGGCGGCTTGTGCGCTTCTTGCCAACGTATGTACGATTTCCAGAGCGAACGTCTGAATTTCGATTTCGAATCTTTAAAACCGAAAGAGACCTGGGACAAGAAGCTGCGACGCCTTATGCGTTATTTCGAAGAAGATGCACAGCTCAGGGATATCCTAATTACCGGAGGCGACGCGTTGATGAGCCAGAATGCGACACTGCGTAACATCCTCGATGCCGTCTACAAAATGGCAGCCCGAAAACAAAAAGCGAACGAGAGCCGCCCGGACGGAGAAAAGTATGCCGAACTGCAGCGTGTCCGTCTTGGAACCCGCCTGCTTGCCTACCTGCCGCTGCGCATCACGGATGATTTGGTTACTATTTTAAGGGATTTCAAAGAGAAAGCATCGCGCATCGGAGTTTCGCAGTTCATTATCCAGACGCATTTCCAGTCTCCGCTCGAGGTGACGCCGGAAGCGAAAAAGGCTATCGAAGCAATTCTGTCTGCCGGATGGATCATCACCAACCAGCTGGTCTATACCGTTGCCGCCTCCCGGCGCGGACATACGGCTAAGCTGCGGCAGACGCTGAACGCGATGGGTGTCGTATGCTATTACACATTTTCGGTCAAGGGCTTTCATGAAAATTATGCAGTCTTTACGCCGAACAGCCGCTCCTTGCAAGAACAGCAAGAGGAAAAGATATTCGGTCTTGTCCCGAAAGAAAAACAGAAAGAGCTATACCGCCTGATCCGCTACGAACGTCCATTGGGAAAGAAGCTGGTCAATTTCATCCGGGAAAACCATCTCCTGTTTGCAGCAACCGACCGTAATGTCCTGAATCTTCCCGCTATCGGTAAAAGCATGACATTTAAAACAGTCGGCATGACTGCCGATGGAAAACGTATCCTGAAATTCGAGCATGACGCCGGACGTCTCCATAGCCCGATCATCAATCGTATGAGAGAGGTGTATATTGTCGAAAACAAGTCTATCGCCGCCTACCTGCGTCAGTTACAGGCAATGGGCGAAGACATCAAAGAGTACCTCAGCATCTGGAATTATTCCGAAGGCGTAACCGAACCGCGCTTCAGTATCTACGAATACCCCGATTATCCTTTTGATATTACAGAAAAGATGACGAATCTTGAGCTATAAAACGAGTAATGTGTTATCTTTGTTCGTGCTAAACCAATATTAAAATGATAGAGAACGAAAGAGAAACACGACACGAGCATGTGTTACAGGCTGTCCGCCAGATGATGACAGCCGCCCGGACAGCCCCGAAGGGGAAAGGCATCGACATCATCGAGGTGGCAATGGTTACGGACGAAGATATCAAACGTCTTTCCGAAGAACTTATTATCATGTCAGGCGAAACCGGTTTGAAGTTTTTCCTGCGCGACGCCGACAATATCCTCCAGGCCGAAGCGATTATGATTGCCGGCACGCGCCAGCAGGTACAGGGTTTGAACTGCGCACACTGCGGATTCCCCACTTGTGTGGAGAAACCCGACGCTGTCCCCTGCGCCATCAATTCGGTGGACCTGGGTATCGCAATCGGTTCGGCCTGCGCCACAGCATCGGATCTCCGTTTGGATACACGCGTCATGTTCAGCGCCGGTTTGGCAGCCCAACGGTTGGGGATGCTGGGCGACTGCAAATGCGTGATGGCAATTCCGGTCAGCGCGTCTTCCAAAAACCCGTTCTTCGACCGGAAACCGAAGACTGAAGGTTAACTAATAAAATTGTGTTTATGATTAAGTTTGATAACAAACTCGAACTTCGATATTATTTCAATGACAAGTCCAACTACATGGATGCCATGATTAAACACCGGGCAGAGAAAGAAGTCCTTTCCCTTCTCCGGTCATTGGCAGACATGCTGGATGTCAAGATGACGGTCTACTGCGAATCGTTCCAGCAACAAGAAGGATTTCGCGAGGTATGGTCGGCGGCAGGCGAAAACAGCCGCCTGATCTCGATCGTCCTGAATCTGTTCATGCAGGTGTGGACACGCCCTACCCTGCTGGTTGGCGGACAACCGGCGGCAGACCGTACAACGGCAGACGAGGAGAAGATGCAACGTGAAGTGTCGCTCCTTCGTAACAATTTGAAAAAGAGACTGCCCGGCGTCACGATTTCGCACGAATTAGTGGAACTACTGAGTGCATCGCCCCGTTTCTGTAAATGTAAATCCAATTTCTATGAGACCGTGCGCGGTTATCCGAAAGTAACCCGGTTTACTTTACGTGAACTGAACGAAAACAACCGGAGCCGTTCCGGTTCGCTGGAAGTCAAGCGCGAACAGTTCGACTATTATATCCTCCGTTCCGACGAACTGCCCCCTGTCAAGGACAACAAAGCGACGATCGAGATTATCTCGCCTGTGTTGAAAGATGCCCGCTACCGCTGGAAAGGGATCTATAACAAAGGAGGAGAAACGATCGACTTCTATATGTGCGACGAAGATTTCAAAAAAGATATGTTCGACGAAAAGATCACGTTCAAGAGCGGCATGTGCATCGACTGCGTGTTGGAAATACAACGGAAGATGAGCGAGTTAGGCGAAGTGGTCAACGTCAGCTACACCGTCGAGACAGTCATCCGGACCCGCTTCGACAAAATGGAAATCATCACGCCACAAGGCAAACGGCACCTGCGGAAGCTGGAAGCCGAAAAAAAGCAGTTGACACTTGACCTTTTCGGATAAAACAAAATAACAATGGCGAAAGCAAAAACTGTCTATGTCTGCTCCAACTGCGGGGCTGACTCCCCGAAATGGATTGGGAAATGTCCTTCTTGCGGCGAGTGGAACACGTATGTCGAAGAGATCGTGACGAAAGAGCCTGCCGGAAAGCGGGCGCTCTACGGCTTGCCGGACGGCGGCAAGGTGCGGCCTGTATTGCTTCGCGACATCACTTCCGAAGAGGAATCGCGCATCGACCTGAAGGACCAGGAGCTGAACCGCGTCCTCGGAGGCGGCCTGGTGAAAGGCTCACTTGTCCTGATCGGAGGCGAACCGGGTATCGGGAAATCGACCCTCGTTCTGCAAACTGTTTTAGGATTGAACGGGCTGAAAACGCTCTACGTCTCCGGCGAAGAGAGCAGTCGCCAGCTGAAACTCCGTGCCGACCGCATCGCCCACGAAAACCCGGACTGTTTTATCCTTTGCGAAACCAATCTTGAACAGATCTTCGTACAGACCCAAAATGTACAGCCCGACCTGTTGATTATCGACTCGATACAAACCATTTATACGGAAGTCGTGGAGTCCTCCCCCGGCAGTATCACCCAAGTACGCGAATGCAGTGCGGCTATCCTGAAATATGCCAAGGAAAGCGGGACGCCCGTTCTTCTGATCGGCCATATCAACAAGGAAGGGAGCATTGCCGGCCCGAAGGTATTGGAACATATCGTCGACACGGTCCTGCAGTTCGAGGGCGACCAACATTATATGTACCGTATCCTCCGCAGCATCAAGAACCGTTTCGGGAGTACGGCCGAGTTGGGGATATACGAGATGCGGCAGGACGGCCTTCGCGAAGTCAGCAATCCTTCCGAACTGCTGCTGACGCAAAATCACGAAGGGCTGAGTGGCGTCGCCATTGCAGCGGCTATCGAAGGCGTCCGCCCTTTCCTGATCGAGACGCAGGCATTGGTGAGTTCCGCTGTCTACGGGACGCCCCAGCGCAGCGCAACAGGTTTCGATCTTAGACGTATGAATATGTTGCTGGCCGTGCTGGAAAAGCGCGCCGGCTTCAAGCTGGTCCAGAAAGATGTCTTCCTGAATATCGCCGGCGGCCTGAAAGTGAACGATCCGGCGATCGACCTGGCTGTGATCAGCGCCGTACTTTCTTCCAGTCTCGACATTACGATCGAGCCGGGTATATGCATGTGTGGCGAAGTGGGGTTGTCAGGCGAAATACGTCCGGTGAACCGCATCGAGCAGCGTATCCTGGAAGCGGAGAAGTTGGGCTTCTCACGCATTATCATCCCGCACAATAACCTGAAAGGCTTCGACTCATCCAAGTGCAAAATTCAAATCATCCAGGTGCGCAAGGTGGAAGAGGCTTTCCGGCAATTGTTCGGATAAGTTATATTTATATGAGAAAAAGTGTTGTTTATCTATTTGTGAGTGTTTTCTTCCTGTTTACGAGCTGTGAGTATCAGTTAGGGGAGAATTTTGTGGAGATGGAAAATCACCAGGTTGACTCGGTCACGACGAGTGTGGATTTTTATGGTTTTATCCATGATTTGGAAAACGAGATCTATGTGGTGAAACATAGCGGGAATGCTGTATGCGAAATTTATCCGTTGCCCGGATTCGAAGTTGAGAAGCAAATCATCCGCTTAGGCGAAATGGAATGGGAAAGCGATGGAATCCGATGCGATTTTGTGCTGGACGTAGATCGGATTCCAAATGGTTCTTACGAGTTGTCGTGCGAAATCTTTGCACGGACAAACAGTGGGACGGTTGCCGGACAGGTCGGGACCGAACATTATGTAGAAAAGCGCAGTTGGCCTCTAAAGGTTGATGCGCGTAACGGGAGCGACAAACTCCTGCCGTACGAAATCAATGAAGAAGGGCATCCTATCATATTCTGGGAAGTAGACGAATCGGAGCGTGACGGTTTCGATTACTACACAATCGAGTACAGCATCGAGAATTATACATATATCCGGCGAAGTTACGATTTCGACCAACGTTCTTTCGTAGACGAGAAATACACCGGTGGCGGTGGCACGTACGAGGTCTATATTTATTTCAAAGACGAGACCCTTCGTCCTTATTCCCTTGGCAAGGTAATTCTGGAAGCAAACATGTCTAACCCTGAAAACACCCCGGAGAAATGAAACGGATACTGCTTTTTATATGCCTCGTCTTATCTGCCGTCCGCTTCGGACAGGCACAATCGCTGACTGTCGAGTATAACATCGGACATGGTTCTTACCAGATGTCCGAAATGAAAGACCGGTTAAAAGATCTTGCACTCCCTGTTGTAAATGCCCAGACAACCGACAAGTTCCCCGGTTATGTCACCCAGGATACCCGTATCGGGATTGAATGGAAACGTAATCATGCAGGGGTGCTTTTCAACTATATGAATACGGCGGGGAAGAAAGGCGTAGCCGATTATTCGGGGCACTGTAACTATGAGTTACACAACAAAGGGTACAAATTAGGGGCTTTCTACCGCTTCCGCCTGACGAAGGAAGAACTGGGAATTTTCACCTTTGAGCCTTATGTACAGCTCTCGTCCGGTGTCGTGCTGACCAGAGGAAAAGAACTCTACAGCTTGTTTATAGAGTCTGCTCCGGAAAGTAGTAACCAAAGTAAAAATAAATATTCCGGTACAAACATCTTTCTGGAACCAACTTTTGGTATTAAATTTGGCCTCTGCCGCAACATCGCGCTGAACCTGAGTGTCGGATACGAATGGGATGCGGTAAAAGAAGACTGCCAACTCGGAAATCCGAAATCCCCATTGCCCGTAGAGGTCGACTGGAGTGGCTACCGGGCACAGGCAGGATTGGTTTTTTATTTGAATCTGAAGAAGTAACAATGATACAAGAATTACAACTCCGTATATTGCCCGAAGAGGCCGCAAACGAACAGTCGTTGAAACAGGTTGTTGCCCGTGAGACGGGGATATCCGTTCCGCATATCCAGGCTGTCCGGGTACTGAAACGTTCGATCGATGCACGCCAGCGGACAATCTATGTGAATGTAAAACTGCGTGTTTTCATCGACGAACAGCCGGACGAACCGGAATACCAGTCGGTGGAATATAAAGATGTTTCAGCTGGCAAAACAGTTATCGTGGTAGGCGCCGGCCCGGGAGGTCTGTTTGCAGCTCTCCGCCTGATCGAACTTGGTTTGCGTCCTGTCGTGATCGAACGTGGAAAGAATGTTCGTGAACGAAAGAAAGATATCGCCCTGATCAGCCGCGAGCATAAAGTGAACAGCGAATCGAATTATAGTTTTGGTGAAGGAGGTGCCGGAGCATATTCGGATGGCAAGCTCTACACCCGTAGCAAGAAGCGCGGTTCGGTCGACAAGATCCTGAATATCTTTTGCCAATTTGGTACCAGCACATCGATCCTGGCAGACGCCCATCCGCATATCGGAACAGATAAACTGCCGCGCGTGATCGAAAATATTCGGGAGCAAATTATCCGCTGCGGTGGCGAAGTTCATTTTGAAACGCGCATGGATGCCTTGATCATCCATGGCGAAGAGGTTGCCGGCGTGGAAACCAATACAGGCAAGAGCTTCTACGGTCCGGTCATCCTGGCAACAGGTCATTCCGCACGTGATGTCTACCGCTACTTACACGACCGGCAGATCCCGATCGAAGCGAAAGGAATTGCTGTCGGGGTCCGCTTGGAACATCCTCAGATGCTGATCGATCAGATCCAATATCATCGCAAGGAAGGAAGAGGGGAATATCTGCCGGCTGCCGAATACAGCTTCGTTACGCAAGTCAACGGACGGGGAGTTTACTCTTTTTGTATGTGCCCCGGCGGCTTTGTCGTTCCGGCAGCCAGTGCCCCAAAACAGGTGGTGGTCAACGGGATGTCGCCATCCAACCGGGGGTCCCGTTGGGCTAATTCCGGAATGGTTGTGGAGATTCGTCCGGAAGATTTCCCTTCGGATTCCCCTTTGGGATTAATGGAATTTCAGGAACATCTGGAAGAACTCAGCTGGCTGAATGGCGGTATGAAGCAGACTGCTCCTGCACAGCGAATGGCAGATTTTATCAATAAGAAAAATTCTTTTGATCTTCCGGAATCTTCTTATACACCGGGGCTGCTGGCTTCTCCGCTACATTTTTGGATGCCGGAATTTGTAACGGGCCGGCTACGTGAAGGCTTCCGTTATTTCGGAAAAGTATCTAAGGGATTCCTGACCAACGAAGCATTGATGATCGGGGTGGAAACACGCACCTCATCGCCTGTCCGCATACTGCGCGACAAAGAGAGCTTCCAACATGTAACGTTAAAAGGCCTTTTTCCATGTGGTGAAGGGGCTGGATATGCGGGTGGAATTGTTTCTGCGGCGATCGACGGTGAACGGTGTGCAGAAGGTGCCAGCCATTATTTGGACAACCAATAGGGGAAGTCTATAATATCTTCTTTTTCAGTTTACAATACCAGGCATTACTAATACCCATATACCGGGCAATGTATTTATCGGGTACACGGTTGATCATCCAAGCGTAATTTGCATAGAGAAACTGGATGAACTCTTCAGCGGTAGAGGACAGACGGACAGCCAGCAAAACATCCAGCTTATAGATGATCGTCAGCATGACATTCTGGTAATAGGAAGCGAACAACGGATAACGAAAAGAAAGATCTTCGATATGGCTACGGGAAAAGCAAAGCAATTCCCCTGCTTCAAGTGCCTTAATTTCGAACTCGGAAGGCTGTTTCGTAAAATAACCAATGGCAGACAGGAACGGAAACATATTATCGGCCGCAAAACCGGTGACACATTCGTTACCGTTCTCGTTTACATATAAATTAATGAATAGTCCTTTGTTGATGAAATAGGCATCCTGACACAACTCACCCGTACGCAACAGGTAATCTCCTTTTTTCACTGAAATCACTTTGGCATGGTCTTCCAGTTCGTCCAGGAAAGCTTCATCGCGAGCGAGAGCTTCCGGCAGATCGGCAAGGAGTCGCGCGAAATGAGCATCTGTTTCCATCGTTATTTCTCAAGTGTGAAACTTTTACGTCCGATCAGATTGCCGTCTGCAAATACGTCTACCCGGTAGGTTCCAGGGGAAAGGAATTCTTCGATATTCCAATACATGGTTACCGGCAATTCTTCACCGTCATATTCAACCAGCTTCTTCATGGAGTAATTGATTTCTTTTCCTTCAAAGGTAAAGACATCGGCACGGCTCTTTAACAGGATATCATCGTCAGGCTTCATGATACGCACATAGATCGTTTTTTCTCCAACCGGAGCCGTAATATTTTTAGCAATACGGAAATCAACGACAAACTGTTCCATCTTTTTGATCACCTTCGCCTTCTTCCCACGACTGGTTACAGGGGTTACAGTGATTCCCGTCGCGTCCAACCGGCTTGCCAGCGTAACACGCTCTGTCAACTTTTCCTTTTCCTTCTTTAGCGTAGTGGCTGTAGAAGAAGCCTGCTGATATTTCTTTACGGCTTCATTCTTTTCAACCTTCAACTGTTCATTCGCACGGTTCAAAGAGTCGATCTGAACGACATAGTTACGCATGATCTTACGTAACGTCTGCAATTCCTTTTTCAAACGGGCAATCTCTTTTGTATTGGTAGCTTTGACAGTCCGGAGTTCTTCTTGCAGACGTTGAACTTTAGCCTGTTCGGTCGACAGCAAGTTCAACAGCGAATCATTGCCTATATTAAATTTATATCCTTCGTACTGGAGAGATAATTCATTAAATTCATCTTCCAGCGATTCCTTATCCAACACATAAGCTTGTTCCAACTCTTGCATCTGCTGCTTCTGATGGAAAATATAATAGCAGGCTCCGGCAATAATTAGCAGTAGCACAACTACTGCCATGATCAATAATGAAAGCTTATTTATTTCTTTTGTTTCTTTCTTTTCTGTATCCATACTGTCACTATTAAAAATGAACACGCAAAGGTAGTAAAAATGATTTAAGTTCCGAATATTATTCCTACCTTTGTGCCACTCAATTAAATAATAATTTGCATGCACGAGAAACTTATTATTCTTGATTTCGGCTCGCAAACAACTCAATTAATAGGACGTAGAGTCCGTGAGTTGAATATGTATTGCGAGATTGTCCCCTACAACAAATTCCCACATGATGCTACAGATGTGAAAGGTGTAATCCTTTCCGGAAGTCCTTATTCAGTATATGATGCCAATGCATTTAAAGCTGATTTAAGTGAAATACGAGGTAAATATCCCGTATTGGGAATCTGTTATGGAGCCCAATTCCTGGCTTATACATCCGGCGGGAATGTCGAACCGGCAAACTCCCGCGAATACGGACGTGCCAACCTGTCGCATATCGCGGGCACAGACGAGCTGCTGAAAGGTATCAATGTCGGCTCACAAATCTGGATGTCTCACGGAGACACAATCACCGTCCTTCCTGAAAACTTCAAGGTTATCGCCAGTACAGACGATGTGAAAGCTGCCGCTTATCATGTAGAAGGTGAAAAGACTTGGGGCGTACAGTTCCACCCGGAAGTATTCCATACGACCGACGGGACTAAACTGTTAGACAATTTTCTGAATATCTGCGGATGTGCCAAAGACTGGACACCGGCTTCTTTCATCGAATCGACAGTTGCAGAACTGAAGGAACAACTGGGTGACGATAAAGTGATCCTGGCTCTTTCCGGCGGTGTGGATTCTTCCGTTACAGCCGTTCTGTTGAACAAGGCGATCGGAAAAAACCTGACATGTATCTTTGTAGACCATGGCTTACTGCGCAAGAATGAGTTTGAGAATGTATTGAAAGATTACGAACATCTGGGATTGAACGTAATCGGAGTAAATGCAAAAGAAAAATTCTATAAGGAACTGGCCGGAGTCTCCGACCCGGAAAAGAAACGTAAAATCATCGGCAAAGGTTTCATCGACGTATTCGACGAAGAGGCCCACAAGCTGAAAGATATCAAATGGCTGGGTCAAGGTACGATCTATCCGGATGTAATCGAATCGCTCTCCATCACCGGAACGGTTATCAAGAGCCATCACAACGTAGGCGGTCTGCCTGCCAAAATGAACCTGAAGCTGATCGAACCATTGCGTCTGCTGTTCAAAGACGAGGTGCGCCGCGTGGGTATGGAATTAGGAATGCAACCGCACCTGATCAAACGCCATCCCTTCCCCGGTCCCGGTCTGGGCATCCGTATTTTAGGTGACATCACGCCTGAAAAGGTACGGATCCTGCAAGATGCTGACGATATCTATATGTCGCTGATGCGTGAATGGGGATTATACGACAAGATCTGGCAGGCCGGAGTAATCCTCCTCCCGATTCAGTCTGTCGGTGTTATGGGTGACGAACGCACATACGAAAACACGGTTGCTTTACGTGCTGTTACTTCTACAGATGCCATGACCGCCGATTGGGCGCAACTCCCTTATGAATTCCTCGCAAAGGTTTCTAACGAAATCATTAACAAGGTCAAAGGTGTAAACCGCGTAGTGTACGACATCAGCTCGAAGCCACCAGCTACGATTGAATGGGAATAAGCTGCTAAAAACATTTATAAAGCCTGGTATTCATGTTATACCGGGCTTTTATTTTGCCTTGAAATGAAAAAATCATATATTTGCCTCAAGTATAACATAATGTAAAATCAATAAAATCAAGAATCACATGAAGCAAGATATGATTGTTATCCTGGACTTAGGCAGTCATGAAAACACAGTGTTGGCACGTGCAATCCGTGCATTGGGCGTTTATAGCGAAATCTATCCGCATGACATAACAGCAGAAGAGTTGAAGGCACTGCCGAATGTAAAAGGTGTTATCATCAACGGCGGTCCTAACCATATTATCAACGGTGTTGCAATCGACGTTAATCCGGATATTTATACGATTGGCATTCCTGTAATGGCAGCAGGCCACGAGAAAGCATTATGCGAAGTCAAATTAGAAGAATTCAAGGATGACGTAGAAGCAATCAAGGATGCTGTAAAGTCTTTCGTATTCGACACTTGCAAGGCGGAAGCAAACTGGAACATGACTAATTTCGTCAATGACCAGATCGAACTGGTCAGACGCCAGGTTGGAGACAAGAAAGTCTTGTTGGCGTTATCCGGAGGTGTTGACAGTTCAGTCGTTGCCGCCCTGTTATTGAAAGCGATCGGCGACAAACTGGTTTGCGTACACGTAAATCATGGTCTGATGCGTAAAGGTGAGTCGGAAGCTGTGGTCGAAATATTCAAAAACCAATTGAAGGCAAACCTGATCTACGTAGATGTAACAGACCGTTTCCTTGATAAATTAGTAGATGTCGCCGATCCCGAACAGAAACGTAAAATTATCGGTGGCGAATTTATCCACGTCTTTGAAGAAGAAGCCCGTAAGTTGGATGGTATCGACTTCCTGGGACAGGGAACTATTTATCCGGATATCGTGGAAAGCGGAACCAAGACTGCCAAAATGGTCAAATCCCACCATAATGTAGGCGGCTTGCCCGACGACTTGAAATTCGAGCTGGTAGAACCGCTGCGCCAATTGTTTAAGGACGAAGTTCGTGCTTGCGGTTTGGAATTGGGCTTGCCATACGAGATGGTTTATCGCCAGCCGTTCCCCGGACCAGGTCTGGGCGTACGTTGCTTAGGAGCGATCACCCGTGACAGACTGGAAGCCGTACGTGAAGCAGATGCCATCCTGCGTGAAGAGTTCCAGAATGCCGGCTTGGATAAGAAAGTATGGCAGTATTTTACAGTCGTACCCGATTTCAAGTCTGTAGGTGTACGGGATAATGCCCGCTCTTTTGAATGGCCTGTTATCATCCGTGCCGTCAATACGGTAGATGCCATGACGGCGACCATCGAACCGGTAGATTGGCCTATTTTGATGAAAATAACAGACCGTATCCTGAAAGAGGTTAAAAACGTAAACCGCGTTTGTTACGATATGTCCCCAAAACCCAATGCAACGATCGAGTGGGAATAAAGACAAATTCATAAAATAAAGAAAACTCCCCTACCGCTCTTTCTATTAAAGAAAATGACAAGGGAGTTTTCTTTAAACTTTTCCGATCTTCCGTACCACCCGGCAAGGGTTACCAACGGCAAGTGAATTACCTGGTATATCTTTCGTCACTACACTGCCGGCACCGATTACAACATTATCACCAACAGTGACACCGGGAAGAATAATCGCACCCGCACCTATCCAAACATTATGACCGATTGTGACCGGATAAGCATATTCCAATCCCTGATTGCGTTGTGAGGCATTCAACGGATGCCCTGCTGTATAGATTCCGACATTAGGAGCAATAAAAGCATTATCACCAATCTTCACCTTTGCTCCATCCAATATAACCAGATTGACATTGGCATAGAAATTTTCTCCTATCTCTATATTATATCCGTAGTCACAAGCAAAAGGAGGTTCTATAATAAGGCTCTCTCCTGTCCTCCCCAAAAGTTTCTTCAGGAGTTCCGTCCGCTCTGTCTGTTGTGAAGGGCGCAAACGGTTATAATCATAAAGCAGTTCTTTCGCTGTTTCACGATCTGACAACAATTCGGGATCATAGTTTGCATCGTATAGCAGGCCAAGGTTGCATTTCTCTTTTTCGGTCATTATCTGTTTCTTTATTATTTTGACAAAAATAATAATTATTTTAATTCACGTGGACTTTTTCTCATTCGCCAGAAGTTTTCAATTTGTTCAAGGGTAACACCTTT
>ERZ791875.1666-NODE-1666-length-13672-cov-2.811633_pt1 | contig 13672 bp, 9 predicted proteins | sample MGYA00510278_ERZ791875 | MGnify/ENA primary metagenome ERZ791875 (study PRJEB30046, sample SAMN00792078) | human gut metagenome | study: EMG produced TPA metagenomics assembly of the A metagenome-wide association study of gut microbiota in type 2...
GATTCGATCGTCTTTTCCTGTTCATCTACTTCCACGTCAAATTTGATCGCCTGCTCTGCTTTCTCTACATCCTGCTTTACCAGTGCGGATATCCCCATCTCGATCGCCTGCTCAATCAGGCTTCCCATCTGGATCAATTCATTATTTAATTCTAATAACTGTCTGTCAAATCGATTTCTCATATCATTCTCTCCTTTTTATTTATGTCAACCAAAACGTCCTGTGATATAGTCCTCGGTACGTTTATCCTGTGGAATTGAGAATAATTTTTCTGTCTCGCCAGCCTCGATCACCTCTCCTAATAAGAAGAATACGGTTTTATCCGAAACACGCACAGCCTGCTGCATATTGTGTGTGACCATGACGATGGTGTACTGTTTTTTCAGTTCAATGACAAGATCCTCAATCTTGGATGTTGAGATCGGATCAAGTGCGGAAGTCGGTTCGTCCATTAGGATAACTTCCGGTTCCACTGCCAGTGCCCTTGCGATACATAATCTCTGCTGCTGTCCACCGGACATGCCGAGTGCACTTTTTTTCAGACGGTCTTTCACTTCGTCCCAGATTGCCGCATCACGCAGGGATTTTTCCACGATCTCATCTAATTTTGCTTTGGAGCGGATACCGTGGGTTCTCGGTCCATAAGCAATATTGTCGTAAATACTCATCGGGAACGGATTTGGCTTCTGGAATACCATGCCGACTCTTTTTCGTAAAAGATTGACATCCATCCCCTTATAGATGTCCTCGCCATCTAACAGGACATTTCCTGTGATCTTACATCCTTCCACCAGGTCATTCATTCTGTTCAGACTTTTTAAAAAGGTCGATTTTCCACAGCCGGATGGTCCGATAAAAGCTGTGATCTCGTTTGCATGGATGCTCATATTGATATCTTTCAACGCATGAAAATCACCGTAATATAAATCAAGGTTTGAAATTTTAAATTTTTCACTCATATTGTTTCCTTTGCTTTATCTGTCTGTTCACAGACGTTTTATTTTATAATGATCCATATTCAGATTTTTATCTGAATGTTTTTTCGGATTTACTTTGTTGCTGCTTCCAGTTTCCTTGCGATCAGGGACGATAATCCGTTGATGAGAAGCACCACGATCAGAAGAACGACTGCTGTTGCGTATGCTTCATTTGTGTGAAGTCCCTCTCTCGACAGCGAATACATATGAATCGCAAGGGTTCGTCCGGAATCCATGACGCCTGCTGCTTCCGCTACGGTTCCTGCTGTATAGATCAGTGCCGCTGTCTCTCCTACGATACGACCGATTGCAAGGATGATACCGGACAAAATACCCGGAATCGCCGTTGGAAGTACGATTTTAAAAATGGTGCGGAGCTTTCCTGCGCCGAGTCCGAAGCTTCCCTCACGGTACATATCCGGCACACACAAAAGCGCTTCCTCCGTCGTTCTCATAATGACTGGGAGAACCATAATTGCAAGTGTTGCCGCACCAGCTAACATGGAATATCCCCAATGCAACGCTGTCACGAAAAACAACATACCGAACAGTCCATAGATAATGGATGGGATACCGGTCAATGTTTCTGCCGTGATACGCACCAGCTCAACGAGTTTATTTCCTTTTTTTGCATATTCCACAAGATAAATTGCCGCTCCGATTCCAAACGGAACAGAAAAAAGCAGTGCGAGCAATACCATTGTGATGGTGTTGATGATCGCCGGCATCATTGACACGTTATCGGAATTGTAAGTCAGTGAAAACAGGCTTGGTCTTAAATACGGAACACCGTGGATCAAAATATAGCCCACCAGATAAACAAGCACTGTCACGGTGATCACTGCCGAAGCTCCCACCAGAAGCAGTAAAATAAAAGAACCCGGATGTTTTTTATAAGATTTCAATCTGTCTTTCCACGACAGTTGATTGATCGGAGTGATATTTTTTTCCATACTGCCTCTACTCCTTTCCTCTACGTTTCAAAATAGAAAACGATATATTAATAATAAGAATAAACACAAACAGAACTACGCCTGTAGCAATTAATGCTTCCCGGTGAAGATCCGTGGCATATCCCATCTCAAGTACGATATTCGTTGTGAGTGTACGCACACCTTTGAAAATACTGTCCGGCACTCTCGCCTGATTGCCGACTACCATCATGACTGCCATTGTCTCACCGAGCGCACGTCCTACGCCGAGCACAACTGCTGCAAACACACCTGATTTTGCTGCCGGAACAACAACCGTAAAGACACTTCTCTCATGTGTGGCTCCCAGTGCGAGCGCTCCCTCATAATAGCTCTCCTCCACTGCTCGGATGGATGACTCGGACACGCTGATAATGGTAGGTAATATCATGATTCCAAGTAACAAGGCTGCTGTCAAAATGCTCTGTCCATTGCCTTTGAAATGCTCCCTGACAAACGGAACCATAACAACCAGTCCGAAGAATCCATAAACAATAGAAGGGATTCCAGCCAGAAGATCAACAATCGGTTTTAATACCTTATGTAATCTGTCCGGGCAAAAGCGCGCCATGAAAATGGACATCAGAATTCCGATCGGAACTCCGATCATCAATGCGCCACCCGTCACATAGATACTTCCCAGGATCATCGGGAAGATACCATATAAACCGTTGCCGGGTTTCCATTTTGTTCCTCCGAGGAAATTGGCAAATCCAATCTCTTTCATTGCCGGAACACCGTTTGCAAACAGGAACACACAGATCAGTACAACTGCCACAATGGAAATGATTGCTGTAAACAGAAATACATATTTCATTACAATTTCTTTTAATTTATTGATATTCATATAGTTGTGTTCTCCAAATTTTCGAAAAAGACCGGAGGAATTTTCCATCCGGTCACTTTTCATTTCATGTCAGCTTTTTCTATTACTTATTCTGCAAGTTCATCCCAGCTTGTGATCTCACCAACATAAGCTCCTTTTACCTGATCGGATGTAAGGTTTGCTGTTGGGTTGTCAAGATTTACGACCACTGCGATACCATCCATAGCGATTGTTGTTGCGGTAAGTCCCTGCTCTGTCTCAGAATCTTTTAATTCACGGGAAGCCATACCGATATCACTTGTACCTGCTGCTGCGTCTGTCATACCTGTTGTGGAATCACTCTCCTGAATCTCGATCTCTGCACCGGAGTTTACGGCTGTGTAAGCTTCTTTTAATTTTTCCATGACCGGTGTTACAGAAGAAGAACCGCTGACTGTCACTTTGCCGGTTGCTCCGTTAGATTCGAATGCTGCCGCATCATCGGAACCGATATAACCGTTCTCTGTGATGACTGCCTGACCTTCTGCACTCATAATGTAGTTGATGAAATCCTGTGCAATGTCGCTTACTTCACCTTTTGTTGCAATGTTAAATGGTCTTGCGATCGTGTATGTACCATTTTTGATATTCTCTACTGTTGCTTCTGCTCCGTCAATGCTGACTGCTTTTACAGTTTCATCTAAAGAACCAAGGGAAACATAACCGATCGCATATTCATCACTTGCTACAGATGTAAGCATTACGGATGTGCTGTTTGTGATGATCGCTTCCTCTGTTGTGTTGTCCACTTTATTTCCGTCTGCGTCTTTTTCTTCGATTCCGAATAATTCGATGAATGCACCTCTTGTACCAGATCCGTCCTCACGGGATAATACATTGACATATTCACTTGCATCAAAGTCTGTTGTAGCTGCCGGTGCTTCCTCTGCTGTTGTGTCTGCTGCTGCATCTGTAGAAGCATCTGCTGTGGTATCTGCGGATGTACTGGTGTCTGCTGTATTATCAGAACCACATCCTGCGATCATGCTGACTGCTAACATTCCTGTTACGAATAAACTGATTACTTTCTTTTTCATTTTGATTTTCCTCCAAATCTTTATGGGATCTTGCGTTTCCCATCTTTATTTTTTGTCTCTTGTCTTTCGTTGACAATGACTACTTTAAAGGCAGCGTGTAAAATCTAAATATCTCCCTTTGTAAAACGTCTGTAAAAAGATGGTAAACAATTTTGATCTTCCTCTGTCTTGCGCTGCACCTGAAAGAAAACGAATCCGATGACTCCGATCATCATGAAAAATCAGAGATTTTCCGGACTGTCGGGCATTCGCCCGGCACTCTTATATACTGTGCACAAAAAAGAAAGAACCCAATGTTGTGGTTCATTGGATTCCTTCTGTTCTATATAGTATGATGATGTATTACCTAATCTCTTTTCACTGCTGCCTTGATCAAATGCGCAGTTCCTTTGATACGGTGTCCGTTTGCCATTTCTGTGAGGGCTCTTGCCATTTCCATTGTGACAAATCCGCCTGTCATTTTCGCATATCCACGGATTGGCATGTTGTAGTTAAACAGAACATTTAAGTTCGGTTTGCCCTGCCACTCGCTGATCTTTAATAACAGCTTTAACACTCCGTAGAAAAGTTTTCCAAAAATTCCTTTTCCATAGTAAAGCTGGCAGACTGCATCGTTCATCTGGATCTCGCCGCTCCAGCTTCCGTCCGGGATCTCTCTTCCATAGAGTTCACGGTACTCGATGTCGTCTACTTTTTCAATCTTACCGCTGAAATACTCCGGTAAAATCTCTTTGCTGTAACCGCCGTCAATGACTGTTCCTGCCACTTCCAGAGTGCCTTCCAGTACCATTGTATCTGCATTGGTTCCTACCATAATCTGGTACTCGCCGGATTCTACTTCCCATGTATTAGTTCTTGTATCATAGAAACGGAAAGTCTTATCGTCAAATGCGATATGTACGCTCTTTTCCTCGCCCGGAGCAAGTGTCACTCTCGCAAAACCCTTCAGCTCACGAACCGGACGGAAAATAGTTTCAGACTGTTTTCCAACATAAAGCTGTGCAACCTCTGTTCCTTCTACCCCTCCGGTATTTTTGATTGTGAAGGTCACGCCGTCTTTATCAATCGAAAGATTGCTGTATGCAAATGTTGTATAGCTTAATCCATATCCAAATGGGAAACGGACTTTTTTACCGATGGTTGTGTAATAACGGTATCCGACGTAAAGTGCTTCGCGGTACTCACTGCTGCGCTCTTTGCTTGGGTAGTAATGGAACGCCGGAGTATCTTCATAATGTAATGGATAGGTCTCGTTCAATTTACCGGACGGACAAACTTTTCCGGTAAGAACATTCATGATCGCAGAGGCACCAGCCTGACCGCCTAAGTATCCGTGTACGATTCCTTTTACATAATCAAACCAAGGCATCTCGATAGAAGAACCTGCGGAAAGAACGACGATCACGTTTGAGTTCACTGCTGTGATCTCGTCGATCAGTTCATTTTGTGCCTGTGGCATATGCATATGGGTACGGTCAAGTCCTTCGGACTCGCTGATCTCATCCAATCCTGCAAAAACAAGGACAACATCTGCTTTCTTTGCCGCCTCAACTGCGGATTTTGCAAGGGCTGCATTTGGTTTGCGGTTACGGATGTATCCCTGCTCGTAAGCAGTCATCACAAGACCACTCTCTCCGATCACGTCCAAAATTGCTTCCGGTTTCTTTGTCGGGTTAACGAGAGAAGATCCGGCACCCTGATAACGAGGTGTTTTTGCGAAATCACCGATCACTGCTACTTTTGTTCCCGGTTTTAATGGGAGAATGTTATTGCTGTTTTTCAGTAAAACAACACTTTCCTCTGCTGCTTTTCTTGCTAATGCATGATGTCCTTCGATATCGAACTGTTTTCCTTTTCCGTCAACGGTTGCCTGATGTGTTGCAAAAATGACATTTAACAGTTCATCTAAACGCTGGTCTAATACTTCTTCCGGTAAAGTGCCGTCTTCTACCGCGCGCACGATATCACGCATACCTGATTTTCCGGTTCCAGGCATTTCAAGATGGCTTCCGTTTTTCACGCCGAGTGCATGGTCATTGCTTCCGCCCCAGTCAGATACAACATATCCGTCGAATCCCCACTCATCCACAAGGATCTCCTGTAACATATGGCGGTTTTCATTTGCGTAAACACCGTTTATTTCATTATAAGAAGACATGATAGATTTGGATTTTCCTTCTTTGATCGCAATCTCAAATCCGGTTGTGTAGATCTCACGGAAAGTACGCTCATCTACGACAGAGTCACTTGCCATACGGCGAAGTTCCTGACTGTTTGCTGCAAAATGTTTCGGGCATGCAGAGATTCCTTTGCTCTGGATACCTTTTACATAAGCTGCTGCCATTTTACCTGCATGGTATGGATCTTCGGAAAAGTATTCGAAGTTACGTCCGCACAGCGGGCTTCTCTTGATGTTAAGACCTGGTCCTAAGATGACGTTGACATCCATGGTCACTGCTTCTTCTGCAAGAGCTTCACCAATCTCCTCACCTAATTTTTCATCCCAGCTGTTTGCAATGGTTGCTGCTGTCGGGAAACAGGTTGCCGGAAGACTTCCGTTTAATCCAAGGTGGTCTCCTGCTCCTGCCTGTCTTCTAAGCCCGTGAGGTCCATCGGACATTACCATAGAAGGGATTCCGTATTTCTCGAAATCTACGGTTTCCCATGTATTTTTTCCGGACATCATCAGTGCTTTTTCTTCCAGAGACATCTGCTTTATGATTTCCCCATATTTTAAGCTCATTTTTTATTCTCCTCTTATACGGTTTTCTAGATAATGCGAAACTCCAATTCAAGTTATGAAGATTGTGAGGAATTAACAAAATTTTCGAAGACACGCTCTCGCTACGTGTCGCTGGTAACGGTACTAAGAAGCCAGTCACAACTTACAGTTGTTCCTGCCTTCTAAGTGCCGACCGCTCCCCAGTGTCTTCTCAAGCTTTTGTCAATTCTTCACAATTTATTCCACTCTATCTATGAGTTTCGCAGGTTCCTACTTTTGTTAGTCTAAGAGTAGCATAAAATGTGTAGTCATATTGAAGTTTGGCATAAATGGTTGTTTTTTTTACATAAACTGCAAAAAAGGAGAGATGCGTTATCACATCTCCCCCGTCTTATAACCGCCGGAACCACTGTAAGCAATGTTCTCAGTGACATCATTTTGACAGTCATTTGCAGCATAGATTTTCCGCTGTGTATTCATGATCTGCTCCAAAGCCTTTTTGCGTTTCGAAAGTGCCTTACAAAGTGCATCGCATCTTGCTTCATCAATGAACAAAGAGCCACGGACTAATTTCCGGAATTCTTCTTCGATTCCATTTAATTTTTCCATAGAAAGCCAGTCAAAAGATTGTACCAGCTTGAGCTGTTCCTCATGTGTTGTCTTGAACGGCTTGCACACTAACCTGTTCGTTTCTCCTACCATTGTTGTCGGCTTATCAAACCACATTGCCGTTCCACTGTCAAAAATTGGTGCCGGACCAATGTAATCCAACGTATTGGCATTCCGTACCACCCCGAAATTATTCAAATGTCTGTCTTCATTTGCGATCAGATAGTCTAAAACGATCATTCTATCCAACGCATCCTCGATATTTGAAATACCTTTTTCTTTACAGCAGTTTACATAATGCTGATATATAGAAATATGATTCGGCTTTTTCTGCGTCTGCATCAAATGCCACGCAGAAATTAATTCTGTTTCCGTTGTGATAAAATCTTCACATACACTGTATGGATAATCATTCTCTGTCAAAAGCGTATAGCTGACATGCGGGATTCCCAGTCTTTCCATAATTTTGCTCGCCAGTACTTCATTATACGGCTCCTGCTGTGTTGCTCCGCTTCCCCCTTTGATCAGACAGCGTTTTCCGTCTATAATCTTCCATTTTTTCTTCAGCCAGCCATCCGACGTATTATCCGGCGACATCAGGCTCATCGGATTACTCGTTGTACTTTGACCGAATAAAATATTTCCCACATCATCCGAAAACGTATTTTCAAAGAAATTCACCTGTGACCATGTGACGCCGGATTCTTCCGGGCACACCCAATACTGGTCTGACAGGCTTAACCCCAGACATTTTTCCAATAACATCTGCGTAGAGGATATATGAAGTTCTGTCAATGCATGCTGGATTCCCATGCGGCTGGCTGGAATGGCGCGTCCCTTCCACCATTCACTTAATGAAGCTCTGTCAATCCTGCCTTTTTTCACAGGGATCCCTACTGGAACATGTTCTTTTTCGTACACTTCACCAACTGCCAGAATGGTTCCGGTAACTTCATCAAGTTCTAATTCAGCCACAGAAAGATTTTTATGCATTAATATATATTTTTTCATGCGGTCTGTCCTTTCTCAAAAAATCCCAACTTATATTTGCATGTACCTGAGCAGTAAACATAATCCTGTTCACTCTTCAAGATCATCCGCAAAATTTTGTCAACGAAATCAGCTTTTCTTTGTTATAATACAAACATATGATATTATTTTTTCATTATATTAATTCATTATAGCAAAGGCACTTGTCGCTTTCAATTAATTCCGATAACTGCTCCTTTTCCTGATCAGAGCGAATTATTTTTGTATACAATCTTTCCGTCAATGATTGTATACAAAATTTTCGTATCTACCCCAAATGGATTTCCTTTTACCAAAACAAAATCTGCATCTTTTCCTTCCTCAATGCTTCCCACTCTTTCTTCCGCTCCGATATGTTTTGCCGCATTTATTGTGATCGCTTGCAACGCGGTGAATTCATCCAGCCCGCTTACGATCGCTTTTCCGGCGCAAAGCGAAAGATATTGTTCCTCGCTCACCGGGGAATCCGTAATGATACAAACCGAACAGCCTGCTTCTGCCAGTTCTGCCGGAGTGGAAAAACTTTTATTTTTTAATTCGTATTTGGTGGCATAGCCAAAGGACGGACCGATTGCAAGCGAATAGCCTTCTTTTGCAAGTTCATCTGCGATCAGGCTGCCGTCCGTCACATGATCCAGCTTTAGATCGAGGTCAAATTCCCTTGCAATGCGGATTGCTGTAAAAATATCGTCTGCCCGGTGCACATGCGCTTTGAGTGGCAGTTCTTTCCGGATGACCGGAAGCAATGCTTCGAGTTTTGCATTGTATTCCGGCATTTTGCTGTAATCCGTCTCATCCGGATAGCCTGCCGCTTTTAATCTTTTTTCGTAAAGCTCTGCCTGATGCAGTGCCTCGCGCAGCTTTGCAGCAATCGTCATTCTCGAATAAATGCCTCTGCTTTTATAGCAATTTTTTGGATTTTCCCCAAACGCAACCTTCATTGCCGACTTTTCTTTTACGATCATATCATCAATGCGGTTTCCATACGTCTTAATCACACAGAACGTTCCGCCGATCACGTTTGAACTGCCCGGTCCGGTAGACACGCAGGTCACGCCACCTGCCCTTGCCAGTTCAAATGCCCTATCCTGTGGATTAATGGCGTCGATTGCTGAAAGCTCCGGTGTGATCGCGTCTCCGATTTCATTAAAATCATCCCCGGCATACTCCACGGCGTATCCGTCTAAACCAAGGTGGCAGTGTGCATCCACAAACCCCGGATACACCTCAAGCCCGGACGCATCTATGATCTCTGCATCATTGATAATGGCGCCTTCCAATACCGGAGCGATCTTTTTAATCTTGCCGTTTTCAATTAAAATATCCGCTGTGTATGGCTCTTTTTCCACAGCATTGTGAATGTTCCCCTGCTTTATCAACAAATATTGATTCATAATTTTTACTCCCTGCACATTCTCATGGTTTTCCTATTGAGTATGTGTAGGGAGTAGGAAATTATTCATTTTCAATTTTTATCTGAATTAAGCTTTTATACTTGTCTGGATTGGTTGAAATTATGATTCATATGCTTTTAAGACTCATCTTTTTTATTGTATATACTCATCCACTCTCGTCTTCCGAATCTCCTCTCTGACTCTTAAGATCATGGAAGGAGAAACGGACAGCACATCAAATCCCATTTTTAAGAATGTGGAAGTCAGTGTCGTATCTGCGCCAAGTTCACCGCAGATGCCGACCCAGCAGCCATGTTTATGACCGTTATCAACCACCATTTGGAGCATCCGAAGGATTGCTTCATGGTGAGAATCATAAAAGCTGTCAAGCTTCGGATTCTGACGGTCGATTGCCAGTGTATACTGTGTCAGGTCATTCGTTCCGATAGAGAAGAAATCAACTTCCTCTGCCAAAAAGTCAGAGATCATCACGGATGCCGGTGTCTCGATCATGATTCCGAGTTCGCAGTCCTTGACTGGAATTCCTTCTGCGGTCAGTTCTGCCTTAACTTCCGCTGCGATCTCCTTGATCCGTTTTACTTCTTTTACCGAAATGATCATCGGAAACATAATGGAGATCGTTCCATAATAGCTTGCACGGTAAATCGCACGGAGCTGTGTCTTAAAGATTTCCGGGCGGTCAAGACAGATACGGATCGCGCGGTAACCCATTGCCGGATTTTCCTCTTTCTCCATATGGAAAGAGTCTACCTGCTTATCTGCACCGATATCTAAGGTACGGATGATCACTTTTTTGCCTCATATTTTTTCATGATTTCTTCGTCCGGTTCAATGTAAAGAGTACCTGTGTAACCGTCTACGATACCCAGTTCACCATAGCATCCGATCAAGTGTTGTCCTGATCTGTAGCGAATTATTATAAGTTTTCTTTCAAGAAAGCGGAAAGTTTTTCCATTGCTTCTTCTTCATTCTCACCGTCAGTTTTTAAAGTGATCTCCTGACCACATTTTACTGCCAGACCCATGACTGCAAAGATACGTTTTGCATCTGCTTCTTTTCCGTCTTTTTCAATTGTTACTTTGCATGGAAATGCGGCAGCTTCCTTTACAAATAATCCTGCTGGTCTTGCATGGATTCCCTGCTCATCTTTGATTACATACTTAAATTCTTTCATTGTTTTTTCTCTCCTCTTCTCTTAAGCTGTCATTCACCAATCGCGAAACTCTAATTCAGATTATACAGAGTTTCGCAATTATCATTAAGCTGCTTTCTTTTTTAAAATTCCAAGCAGTACGCATCCAACTACAGAGCCGATTGCCAGTGCTACCAGATATAATAATGGGTTTCCTACGGTAAGGAATACGAAGATTCCACCATGAGGTGCCATTAAGGTACAGTTAAATGCCATGGATAAAGCACCTGCTGCTGCAGAACCAACCACACACGCAGGCAATACATGGAGTGGATCAGATGCTGCAAATGGGATTGCACCCTCTGTGATGAAGGAAAGTCCCATGATGAAGTTGGTAGGACCTGCTTTTCTCTCATCAGCAGTAAATTTGTTTTTGAAGATCAATGTTGCCAGTGCGATTGCGATTGGTGGAACCATACCACCGACCATAACTGCTGCCATGATGTTGTAGTTTCCGGCTGCGATAGATGCTGTACCGAATACATAAGCTGCTTTGTTGACAGGACCTCCCATATCAACAGACATCATTCCGCCAAGTAATGCTCCAAGTAAAATAGCGCTTGCGCCGTTTAATCCGTTCAAACCGTTGTTGATTAATGTATTTAATGCTCCGATTGGTGGCTCTACCACATATGTCATCAAAACACCTACAATAAAGATACCTAATAACGGATAGATCAATACTGGTTTTGTTCCCTCTAAACTGTCAGGAAGCTTGCTGCAGATTTTCTTTAATAATAAAACAATATATCCTGCCAAGAATCCGGCTACTAATGCACCAAGGAAACCGGATGTTCCGTTTGCTGCGATTGCACCGCCAACGAAACCGACTGCCAATCCCGGTCTGTCAGCAATACTCATTGCGATAAATCCGGCAAGGATCGGGAGCATGAATCCAAATGCAACGCCACCGATTGACTTAAACATTGCTGCCATTGGAGTGATTGTACCGAAGTTTGATCTCTGGTCTAACGGAAGCGAGTTAAGGTCAACAGAAAATCCGTCAATCAGGAATGCGATCGCGATTAAGATACCACCACCGACTACGAATGGAAGCATATGTGATACACCATTCATCAGATGTTTGTAGATCTGATGTCCAATGCTGTCTTTACCTTCTTCTTCCTCAGCCACTGCTTTGCCGTTTGCTTCGTAAATAGAAGCGTGACCATTTGCAGCTTTTGTGATCAGTTCCTCTGCTTTGCTGATTCCGTCTGCAACTTTGCACTGGATCACTGGTTTTCCTGCAAAACGATCCATTGGCACCTGTGTGTCTGCTGCTACGATAATGCACTCTGCTTCTGCGATCTCTGCTTTTGTGAGCACATTTTTGGCACCGCCGGAGCCTCTTGTCTCAACTTTGATCCGGTAGCCAAGCTCTTTTGCTTTTTTCTCCAAAGCCTCTGCTGCCATATAAGTATGTGCAATACCGGTCGGGCATCCGGTAACTGCAAGGATCAGTTTTCCGTTTGTAGCAGCTGTTTCTGCTGCCTTTACCTCTTCTTTTTTCTCTTCCTCTGCGTCTTTTTCTGCTTCTGCCACATCGATCACGCTTAAAAATTCATCTACTGTTTTTGCACTGCGCAGTTTTGCTGTGAAGTCCTCATCCATTAACAAAACAGATAATTTACTGAGTACATCCAGATGCACATTTTCTTTTGTATTCGGTGCAGCGATCAGGAAAATAAGGTTTACTTTCTCGCCGTCTAACGAATCAAAATCAACGCCCTCCGGTACGACCATCGCTGCAAGTCCCGGTCTTGATACGGAGTCAGATTTGCAGTGTGGAATAGCAATTCCCTCACCGATTCCGGTTGTGCTCTCCTCTTCTCTTGCGTAGACACCTTTGCGGTAAACCTCCACATCGTTGATTTTGCCGCTCTTTGCCATTAAATCGACCATAGCGTCAAGTGCTTCTTTTTTGCCTGTTACTTTTCCCTGCAGTTCAATGCTCTCTGCTGCAAGTAAATCTCTGATTTTCATTTGAAAAATCCCTCCCTTTCTATCGTTCCCCTGCAAACAATTTCTTATTATTATTGAGTAAAGCGATCACTTCTGCTTTTGTAGCCAGTTCCTCTGAAAATGCAGATGCACTTCCGGTGCAGACACCCATTTGGAACGCTTTCTCATAGCTTCCATTCTCAAGATATCCTGCAATAAAGCCTGCCACCATGGAATCTCCCGCTCCCACGGAATTGACAACTTTTCCTTTTGGCGCTTCGGACTGGAAAACGCTTCCGTCTTCTGCTACCAGAACAGCTCCGTCACCTGCCATGGAAACGAGCACGTTTCTTGCACCTTTTTCCTGCATTTTCTTTGCATATTCGATCACGTCTGCCTTGCTCTCGATCTTCACCCCGAAAATCTCACCCAGCTCATGATTGTTTGGTTTGATGAGAAATGGATGATACTGCAATACATTTACCAGAAGATCTTTTGTTGCATCTACAACGATTTTTAAGTCTTTGTTCTGCAAATGTTTCATAATATCCATATACATGGAACCCGGCATCACATCCGGAATGCTTCCAGCAAGCACGAGGATGTCTCCGTCCTCTAACGTATCCAGTTTTTCATAGAGTTCTTCAATGTCTGCCTGCTCGATCGCCGGTCCCTGTCCGTTGATCTCACTCTCCTCATCGGAGCGAAGCTTTACATTGATCCGGGAAATTCCTTTTTCCACTTTGATAAAATCAGCGCGGACTCCTTTTTCCTCTAACAGCTCCTCGATTCTGTTCCCCGTGAATCCGGCAAGAAAACCAAGCGCTGTATTCTCAAAGCCGAGATTTTTTAACACCATGGAAACATTGATTCCTTTTCCACCCGGAAAAATAATCTCATCCGTTGTACGGTTC
>ERZ791875.1672-NODE-1672-length-13619-cov-5.423548_pt1 | contig 13619 bp, 9 predicted proteins | sample MGYA00510278_ERZ791875 | MGnify/ENA primary metagenome ERZ791875 (study PRJEB30046, sample SAMN00792078) | human gut metagenome | study: EMG produced TPA metagenomics assembly of the A metagenome-wide association study of gut microbiota in type 2...
CATTAAAGCTGCAGCTTAGTTATATTTTATCATATAAATATAAATATTAAAACAATAGATATTATTTTAACAAGTTTTTTAACAACTATTATCAGATTTATTTAATTTCTTTTATAAACATATACAATTCTGATGAATACGCTGTTGCATTATAGTTTCTGGAAACTGTTGTGCCATCCTCATATTCAACAGTTACTGTTAATGTGGTGCAAAGCGAATTAACATTTGCAAGCTTAAAGCCTATATACAGGTGTTCAAAATCCTTATAGTCAGCACAATATTCATTCTGGTGGTCAAGATAAAGGAACTTTTCATTGGAGTTAAACAGTCTGTAGGTGTGATAACCCCACTCTTCTGAATACTTATATAGTGAATGTTGCTCTCCATATTCATCCGGAATTTTATAGTCGTTGTCAGCGATCTCATCTGGAACAGCTTCTCGGGTTAAAATGTTAGTATTCTCGTCAGAGGATGTCAGTGTAACTCTCTTAATATTTGAGCTGTTATCTGTAATCTGTATATTCAGGTCGAAGAATAAAACCCTTGAATGGGATGGTCCCCAACCCTGTGAGCTCCAGCCCTGAATGTCTGTCATGTGGTCAGCAGTGTCCTTGCTGTATGCAAGAGATAATCCCTTTGGACCAAGCTCCTCGTTGTTTTCACCTGCATAGACTTTAAGGGTTGAAGTGCCAGAGCTGCTGTTTTTACTGCCTATAAAATTTCGCACATTGTATACACTAAAACACAGGAGGATAATAGCAGCGGCAGCCGCAAATATTCTGAAAATGTGTGTTCTCTTGTCTGATTGTTTGCCTGCAATAGAAGAGCTGCTTTGATTAATATCATTTTGTAAGCCGTCATCCATTGCCAGTTTATCTAAATCTTTGTGAGCAGGATTATCAGATAAAGAGCCATTGCCGCCATCTGAGCTGTCCTCCTGCGTAATCGCCGCCATAAGCGTGCGATTTATAAGTTCATCACTTGCAGTTATTTTGTTACAGTCATTATCAAATGCTTCTTTAAAATTCATAATCCTTCACCTCTTTTCTTAATATTTCCCTTGCTCTTTTAAGCCTCGTTTTAACATTGTCTGTAGATATGTCAAGTATATCGGCTATCTCATTGGTAGAATACTGTTCGTGATAAAACAGGTATATTACATCTTTGTATTTCTGTGGCAGGGCTGCTACAGTATCCCATACATACATGGAATTGATGTCAAATTCTTTATATGTACTGCTGTTTAGCGGCGTGGATGTGCCACTACCATGAAAGGAGCCATTAGCTGTGTCCGTATTATCTGTAGCTGCAATAGACGAATTATCGTCATATCCGGAATTATCATCGACACTTTTTATTACTTTGGAATTCCATGAGCTTTTAAGTACATTAATACATTCATTGACAGTTACCTTAAGAAGCCATGACTTTATGTGCATATCTGATTCAAAGTTGTTGCTGCATGTGTATAACTTAACGAAAACATCCTGAAAGACATCTTCAGCTTCACAGACATTTTTCAGCTTCAAAAGCGCCATGCGGTAAATATCGTTACTGTACAGTTTTAAAATGCGTTCGTATTCTTTGATGTTATTCTGATACCCCATATTGAGTTCACCTCTTTTTTGTCTTATAGTCAGGGCTTATGACACTGGCATCAATAAGATGACAAAGACATAAGTTAAAAATTCATATTGTGAAAGTACGAATGAAAAAAATCCCCCTGGCATTATATAATACAATTACGTAAAGCATAAAGTGACATAATTTAATAAAAAATGGATTATAAATAAAATTAAATTTATAAGAATTATAGATTTGGTTAATAGAATATTTATTTTTGTACAATTTATTGTATAAGATTGTATAAGATTGTACTTTTTATGTATTTTTTTGTTGATGTATATCAAATTGCTATGTCGGAATATAAGTTTTGTATTAGCATAATTGCATAAATATAAAAATAGCATTGAAAAAATCGTAAAATTGACCAATGGTCATTTGTGCAAAGGTAGTAAACAGTCATAATTACCAACGTGTGATGGTGTTATATACATACATATATAAAGCAGTATTTATCTGGTATTTAAAACGTTTACGGACATTTCACAAAAGAAAAAGATTAATATGTGGATTCGGCGGTCAAAAAATAAAATGTAAAAATGTACAGATATAAATACATAAAGTTGTGCAAAATTTTAAAATATTACTAAAAACTTTGTTAAAAATTAAATTATTTAGCTTTACATTTCCAATAAATGGGTATACAATCCGCAGTGAGAAAACGAAAGGATAAGGAGATGGTTTTTTGAATGATTTAGCACAGAATCTTATTGAAGAACTTCAATGTGAGACCGTCTTTACGATTCCTGTTTTGGGTGGAATACCAGTTTCAGAAGCAGTTGTAGTTACCTGGATTATTATGGCTGTACTGGTAGTAATTGCATTTATACTGACCCGAAATCTTAAAGTGGACCACATAAGTAAGAGACAGGCGGTTGCAGAAAGCATCGTAACTGGTCTTTTGAATATGGTTCAGGGAATGGTTGGCGAAAAAGGAAAGGCGTATGTGCCTTATCTCACAACAGTTATGCTGTATATTGGTGTTTCCAATATCATCGGACTGTTTGGCTTTAAGTCCCCAACTAAGGACTTAAGAGTAACGGTAGCTCTCGCACTTATGAGTATTATTCTTATAGAGGCGGCAGGTATCTACCACAAAGGTGTTAAACGCTGGTTACACGGATTCGTAGAGCCAGTTGCAATCGTAACACCTATCAACATTCTCGAAGTAGTAACAAAGCCACTTTCGCTTTGTATGCGACTTTTCGGTAATGTATTAGGAGCCTTCGTTATTATGGAGCTTCTTAAGATGATACTTCCGGTTGGTCTTCCGGTTGTGTTCAGTCTGTACTTTGATATATTTGATGGTTTGCTTCAGGCGTACGTATTCGTATTCCTCACATCATTATATATTGATGAGATTACAGAGTAGTTCTGAACTTATGATACTGATATAACAATATAGTTATTATCAGACTGGCAGGGTCAGATATTAAGACACGTTAAAGCAGAGTTAGTTAAGTTTACATGTAGGCTGCTCGCTAAGATGAGAGCCTGTAATGTAATAAGCAGGCTTGTGGTGTAGGCGGAGAGCCTATAAAAATAAAGATATAGATATAATGTAGGTGTCAGGTTATCAGGTGTAAATGTTTATAAGACATTTGCAGGAAATACGGTATATATTGATAATTCAATATCAATAAATGTACAGAAAGCCGTATTACTACATTATAAGGAAGAAAAAGGAGATAAGATTATGAGTGGAACAATCATAGCTATTGGCGCAGGTATCGCCGTATTAGGTTCATTTGGTGCAGGTATTGGTATTGGTATAGCAACTGGTAGAGCTTCAGAAGCCGTTGCAAGACAGCCAGAGGCAGAAGGAAAGATTACAAAGACACTTATTCTTGGTAGTGCGTTGGCAGAGGCTACTGCTATTTACGGTTTCGTTATCGCCCTTATGATTATCGTTATGCTTGGTTAATCCGCAGGGATTAAGCATAAGGCATGATGGTATCGTATGTTTATATCCGGTATTATCCGGGTACATAATAAAAATGTATCTACATTATGATGTATGAATGTACATAAAATAATTGCACATAAAATATATCAGGTAGAATATAAGCATACAGATAACAAAGAATAGACTACGAAGAAAGGCAGGGAAATAAGATGCTCCAGTTAGATGTTTGGAATGTTTTATTTACAATTATTAACCTTTTAATTCTCTTCGTGCTTATGAGAATATTCTTATACAAGCCAGTTCAGAAGATTATAGCTAAAAGGCAGGAGGAAGCTGACAGACAGTTTGGTGAGGCCGCTGCCAAGCAGAGCGAAGCAGAAGAACTTAAGACTAAGTATCAGGCTGTATTAAGCGATGCAGAGAATGAGAAGAAAAAGGTTGTTTCTGAGGCAAGAAAAACTGCTGATGAAGAATATCAGAGAATAGTTGCTGATGCACATAAGACAGCAGCACAGATTAAGGATGATGCTGAGGCAGAGGCAGTAATGCAGAAGAAACAGATATTAAAGAAAGCAGAAAAAGAGATTGCAGATATGGTTGTCGATGCGGCTGCTAAGGTTGTAGCAGGTAACAGTGCAGATGCCAATTCGGCACTTTATGACACATTTTTGAATAAAGCAGGTGATAAATAGTGATACAGACAGCGATTGATTATGCATCAGAATTACATAAAACCGGTATGTCGCACGAAGAATTATCTTCTGTTAAGGATATTTTCGATGTTGTACCACAGGTTAAAGAAGAGCTTAGTGACCCAACAGTATCACTTGAGAAAAAACATCTTGTGATTCAGAAGGTATTCTCTAAGAATGTGAGAAATTTCTTACAGCTTTTATGTGATAATGATGATATAAGTTTATTTGATGAAGTATGTAAGGCTTTAAAGGAGCTTGAGATGACTCCTGAACAGAAAGAAAGTACAGCAGTACTTACTTATGTTGAGGCACCATCTGATGAACAGCTTGCAGGAATTAAGAGTTTTATAGCAAAGGAATTCCGTAATCAGAATATCAGGTTAGAGATGGTTCAGGATGCATCTTTAAAGAGTGGTTTCGTACTTAAGGTTGGTTCTAAGGAATACGACTGGAGTGAGAAAGCGCGTATAGAGCAGTTAAAGAGCAGTATTGCAAAGGCAGTAAGCTCAGGTAAGACTACAGCAAGCGAGGAGGGAATTCTTTCAATCCTTCAGGCTGACATCAAGGATTTCGAGCTTGCAGTTAAGGATAAGGAAATAGGTGTTGTCAACTGGGTTGGTGATGGTATTGCCAATGTTGACGGTATCGACCATGCATTTTACGGTGAAATCGTTGTCTTTGACAGCGGTGTAAAGGGTATGGTACAGGATGTAAGACGTGATGAAGTTGGCGTTATCCTTTTTGGTAGTGATGTTACAGTTAAAGAGGGAAGCAAGGTTGCACGTACAGGCAAGATGGCTGGTGTTCCAGTAGGTGAGGGCTTCCTTGGAAGAATAGTTGATGCCCTTGGTTCGCCTATAGATGATAAGGGAGATATCCAGGCAGATGGTTACAGGCCAGTAGAGTGCGAGGCACCAGGTATCACTGAACGTAAGTCGGTATCTGTTCCTATGGAAACAGGTCTTCTTTCTATAGATTCCATGTTCCCTATAGGACGTGGACAAAGAGAACTTATCATCGGTGACAGGCAGACTGGTAAGACAGCTATCGCAACAGATACAATCATTAACCAGAAGGGAAAAGATGTTATCTGTATATATGTAGCTATCGGACAGAAGGCATCTACTATTGCAAAGCTTGTTAATACATTAAAGACAGCAGGTGCTATGGATTATACAACTATTGTGTCAGCTACGGCAGCAGACCCTGCACCTTTACAGTATATAGCCCCTTATGCAGGTACAGCTATGGCAGAATACTTTATGCACAATGGAAAGGATGTACTTATCATTTATGATGACCTTTCTAAGCATGCAGTTGCTTACAGAGCCATATCACTTCTGCTTGAGCGTTCTCCAGGACGTGAGGCTTATCCGGGTGATGTATTCTATCTTCATTCAAGACTTCTTGAAAGGTCAAGCCGTCTTTCACCAGAAGCAGGTGGAGGTTCAATAACAGCGCTTCCAATCATAGAGACACAGGCAGGCGACCTTTCAGCATATATACCTACTAATGTAATATCTATTACAGATGGTCAGATATTCCTTGAAAGTGAGTTATTCTTCTCAGGTCAGAGACCAGCCGTTAATGTAGGTCTTTCTGTATCCCGTGTTGGTGGTGCAGCACAGACTAAGGCTATGAAGAAGGCAGCCGGAAGTATACGTATTGACCTTGCGCAGTACCGTGAGATGGAAGTATTTACACAGTTCTCATCAGACCTTGATGAGGGTACTATGAAACAGTTACAACATGGACGTGCACTTATGGAGCTTCTTAAGCAGCCTATGAGCCATCCGTTCAGCATGGCAGAGCAGGTTATTATACTTGTATCAGCTAACGCACATATATTCAGTGATATTGAGCTTTCTAAGATCAAGGGATTCAGGGCAGATATGCTTGAATTCTTCCATAGCCAGCATTCAGAGATAGTAAATACTATCGAATCAACTAAGGATCTTACAGATGAGACTAAGGAAGCTATTATTGCAGCAGCTAACGAATTCAAGAGTGAAAGATAAGGGGGATTGCTATGGCGAATACTAAAGAAATTCAGGCGAGAATAAGTAGTATTCAGGATACGATGAAAATCACCAAAGCCATGTATATGATGTCCTCAGTCAAGCTTAGAAAGGCAAAGCAGAAGCTTGAGGATACAGAACCTTACTTTTATGGATTACAGGATCAGATAAAAAGTATATTATTTCATTTTCCTACTATGCAGCATCTTTTCTTTGATAACAGAAATGTAGATATGCACGAAGATGTTAAAAGAAAAGCATTTATAGTGATAAGTGGTGATAAAGGTATGGCAGGAGCATATAACCACAATGTTTTAAAGGAAGCTAAAAGGCTGTGCGATGAGGCAGCGCAGTATAAGATATTTGCAATCGGAGAAACAGGAAGAGCTTACTTTACTTCACTTGGTTATAATGTTGAGGAGTCTTTCAGATTTTCTGCCAATAATCCATCTGTACACAGAGCCAGAGTTATAACGGAAGAGATAGTCGAACGTTATAAGAAGGAAGAGATGGATGAGGTATATATCGTGTTTACAAGAATGGAACATGGTATGAAAGAAGAGGTTCAGGTAGAACAGCTTCTTCCACTTAAGACTAATGAATTCATAAAGGAAGAGTTAGCAGAGAATGCAAGACAGGGAAAGAGTAATGGTACACTTGAGGACTTTGAGGGTAATGATGATTACTTTGTAATATATCCTTCTCCAAAGGTGGTACTTAATGATCTTGTATACAATTATGTTACGGGATTCGTATATGGAGCACTTGTTGAGGGTTTTGCGACAGAGGAAAATGCACGTATGGTTGCCATGCAGGCAGCTACTGACAATGCAGAGGCTATGCTTAAGGAGTTATCTATTGAGTATAACCGTGTAAGACAGGCAGCCATAACTCAGGAGATAACTGAGGTTATAGGCGGTGCGAAAGCCCTTAAGAAGAAAAAGATGAAGAAAAAAGCCCAGTCAAAATAATAAATGGGCTTTATACTAGGCAGAAAGAGGTGTAATTCACGTGGAAGAGATGAAAGGAAAGATAGTACAGGTTTCAGGACCTGTAATAGATGTCGAGTTTGAAGGCAGTTATCTTCCAGCTATCAAGGATGCACTTTATGTAATACAGGATGGTAAAAAGAAGGTTATGGAGGTTTCACAGCATACAGGTAATAATGTGGTCCGCTGCATTATGCTTGCTGCGAGTGAAGGTCTTTGTAAGGATATGGAGGTTATAGCTACAGGAAACGGTATATCAGTTCCTGTCGGCGAAAAGACTCTTGGACGACTTTTTAACGTTCTTGGTGATACCCTTGATGATGGAGCTAAACTTGATGATGAGGAACACTGGAGTATTCACAGAAATCCTCCATCATTTGCAGAACAGAGTCCTGTAGTAGAAATGTTACAGACTGGTATCAAGGTAATTGACTTACTTGCACCATACGCAAAGGGTGGTAAGATAGGTCTTTTCGGTGGTGCTGGTGTTGGTAAGACAGTCCTTATTCAGGAACTTATAAGAAATATAGCTGCCGAGAGTGGTGGTTATTCGATATTTACAGGTGTAGGAGAGCGTAGCCGTGAAGGTAACGACTTATGGACAGAAATGAAGGAATCAGGCGTTCTTGAAAAGACAGCGCTGGTATTCGGTCAGATGAATGAACCACCTGGAGCAAGAATGAGAGTTGCAGAAACAGGTCTTACTATGGCTGAGTATTTCAGAGATGTAAAGAGACAGGATGTGCTGTTATTCATTGATAACATATTCCGTTTCGTTCAGGCTGGTTCAGAAGTTTCAGCGCTTCTTGGACGTATGCCATCAGCCGTTGGTTATCAGCCAACTCTTGCAACTGATTTAGGCGAACTTCAGGAGAGAATCGCTTCAACAACAAAGGGTTCCATCACATCAGTACAGGCTGTATATGTACCTGCTGATGACCTTACTGACCCAGCTCCTGCAACAACATTCTCACATCTGGATGCGACAACAGTTCTTTCAAGAAAGATTGTTGAACAGGGTATATATCCTGCTGTTGATCCACTTGAATCAACATCAAGAATCCTTGAGCCTGACGTAGTAGGTGAGGAACATTATAATGTTGCAAGACGTGTCCAGGAGGTACTTCAGAAGTACAAGGAGTTACAAGATATTATCGCAATTCTTGGTATGGAGGAGCTTTCAGAGGATGATAAGCTTACTGTATACAGAGCAAGAAAGATCCAGAGATTTTTATCTCAGCCATTCCATGTAGCTGAGAACTTCACAGGTACTCCTGGTAAGTATGTTCCAGTTGAGGATACTGTTAAGGGCTTTAAGGCTATACTTGATGGCGAAATGGATGAATATCCGGAAGCGGCATTCTTTAATGTAGGTACTATTGAGGACGTTAAGGCAAAGGCAGAGACATTGAAGTAATATCGCATTTTGCTTCGCAAAACAAGGAGGTATGGGTTGAATACATTTTCATTGAAATTAATAGCCTGCGATAAGGTGTTTTACGATGGACCTTGTGAAATTCTTATATTTGATGGTTTTGATGGTGAGATGGCTATTATGGCTAATCACGAACCTATGACCTGCAGTGTTGAAACAGGAGAATTAAGGTTCAGGGTGCCGGGTGAAACTACATGGCAGGAAGCTATAGTTTCTACAGGACTTCTTAAAGTTGAACACAACAAAGTTGATATAATAGTGTATTCAGCTGAAAGACCTGAGGAAATAGATAAGTTCAGAGCTGAGGCGGCGCTTGAAAGGGCGAAGGAACAGCTTGCACAGAAACAAAGCATTATGGAATACCATGTTTCAACAGCATCTATGGCAAGAGCCATGGCAAGACTGCGTGGGGTTAAGAACCATGATGTGTAGATAATATAACAGCCGTGCTGTACAGGACAGCTTTACATTTTAACATAATTAAATAATAGGATGTGGGGACACAAGGTCATTCAACCACTTATGAGTAAGCTCATGTGGGTTTAGACCTTTTGACACTGGTATCATAATAGATTATGTTTAGTGTAGTAGCTCTGTCGGCATGGCTGTTTGTTATATTATAATTGATATAAATAACTAATTCTTATTTATCTGACTTCTTAGGCTTATATTTTTTCCTGAATTCTGAGGGTGAAATTCCATTTACAAGCTTAAAAGTATCACCAAAATAGTTAGAGTTACAGAAGCCACATTCATCAGCCACATCAGAAAGACTTAAGTCGGTTTCAATCAGGTACCATTCTGCATGGTTTATTCTTGCATTTCTTAGGTATTCTGCAAAGCCAATTCCATGAAAAGCCTTGAACTTGCTTGAAAAGTAAGTTGGGTTAAGGTTTAAAAATTCAGCTACATCTTTAAGTGATATATTATTCTTAAAGTTTTCTGCGATATAGCGGGAGGCACTTATCATATCAGAGTCAATCTTTTTGTGTGACTTGTTTATGTAGTCTTTAACATCTTTATTATTACGGTCAGAGCGTATGAGCATAATAAGCAGATACTGGAAAAGCTGCCTTATGCAGCAGTCCGAATAATGGTCGATAATGTTGTATTCATCGATAATCTTATTGAACAGTGAGTTGATATAAGGCCGTTTTTCTGTCTCAATATAAAGAATATGTTCCCACAGGTTTTTGGCTGCCCAGTTGTTTCCAAGCACAGAGCCAATAGTATTGATATAGTCCGAAGAGAATTCTATATATATTCGTTCGGGTGCAGTATCACCTATATAACTTGTCCTGTGGATTGAGTTGGCAGGAATAAATATAACGTTACCGGCGGAAAGAGTGTATAACTTATCGTCTATTGATATAGTACAGTTGCCGTTTATGAGGTAAAAAAGTTCATAGTAAGTGTGGCTGTGTGCAGAATGCATGGCGTAATGTGGTTTGTGGATACTGCGTTCAATTCTGAATCTTGAAATGTTAGGTATTGTCTGTTTCATATGTCTATATATTCCTTTGTGTATAATTAAGAGGTGTTAGCGGATTGTGCAGGGACAATCCATGGACACCATCAAGTATATAATATAACACGTTGTGCATTATTACTAAAAAATATATCATAATTTATTAAAAATGCAACAAAATGTATTATAATACTGAAAATATCTGTATTTGATAGTCAAAATATAAAAATATAAGTTGTTATTTCTGGCGCATTAAGATATAGTTGTTAACATCTTAGCGGTTAATCCGCAATATCACAGGAGGTATTTTATGAAGATTAGCAGAAAAGCTAGAAAGCTTTTATCAGTCGTTCTTACGGTTGTTTTAGCGATTGGAACATTCCAGTTCGCACCAGGAGTAAGAACTATTGCAAAGGCAGCAGGTGCACCAGAAGCAGGTCAGAGTTATACTTTGAATTTCGCTAAAGCATTCAGCGAAAAGACACAGCTTAATGGTTACACATCTGAGGACGGGGTATTTAAGGTAATATCAGAAAATGATAAGGCATACTGGCATGATGGACGGCATGGTGCAGCACTTTATAACGGAGATAAGATTGAAGTTAAGGTTGCTGGAGATGCAGATATTTCATTAGGTCTTTGCAAGTATGGTCATGCAACATCATTCAAGATTACAGATGCAGAAGGTAAGGAAATAGGTTCTACATCAGGTAAGGCAACAACAGATGGTGATGTTGAAAAGGTATCTTACAGCGGAGAAGCAGCAACACTTACAATAACATGTGTTGGAGATGGTGAGGCATATCTTCATTCAGTTACAGTTGAGAATTATGCAAAGGCTGGTGAGGCAGAAAGCTTTACTATGATGCTTGATGATATCGCTAAGGACGGCGTTGTTGCTACAGGCGATTATAAGTATGGTGAAAGCACACTTACATTAGTTGGTCAGGGTGAAACACAGTATACAGTAAAGCCAGGAAAGAAAGTTACAGTTGATGGAAAGGAATATGACAGTTATACAGCTGGTAAGAGACATGCAGACAGTAACAATATTCCTACTATTCCAGTTGCAGGAGATGGTACATTAACAATATTCACTCCAGCAGCAAAGGGTACACTTACTGTTTACTTTAATTCAACATCATTCTTAAGAGTTCATGATTATAATACAGCAGATGGCTCTAAGAATGGTTATACAGATACAGACACAGGAATTACTTCATACACATTTGCAGTAATACCAGGACATACATATGTAATGTCTACAACAGGCAAGACTAACAATATGTTCTATGCTGGTTATCAGTATATAGTAGACAAGGAAGTAAGTGTTCCAGTTAAGTTTAATAATGTAGATGCAAAGTTATCCGACAGTTTAGAGGTAAGCGTAGTAGATGCTAATCTTGGTGGCAGTGAGATTAAGCTTACAGATGGCGCTAATGCAGACCTTCTTGAAGGACATACATACAAGTTATCTACTAATGATGGCGGTGTAAGAGCTGCTGTTGGTGACAGTGATACATTTACAGTTACAGGCGAAGCAATAGTTGTTTCTCTTTATGATGTACCAGATGTAACAGTTGAAGGTAAGATTACAGGTACTCCAGAAGGAACAGTTACAGAGCTTTCACTTGTAAATATGGTTAATGGACGTGAGTATAAGGCTACAGTATCAGGTGATACATACACTTGTACATTAAAGCCTGGTGAATACAATACAAATGTTGTAACAACTAATGGTGGTATTACACACGACAGAGTTTCAGTTAAGACTGAGGGAACAACAGTTAATGAAGTATATATAGAACTTCCAGCTAAGGAAGCAGAACCAGCAGCTTTCAAGAGCGAGATTAACGTGCCTGAAGATTATGCTACATTAAATGAAGCTTCAGACGCAATTCTTAATATGCAGGACAGACCTGAGGGAGAAGCAGGCAGAGTTACAATTAATCTTAATACAGACATATTCGAGCAGACAGTTATGGCAGCTCCATATGTAACACTTAAGGGTAATAACCATACTATCTCATGGTATTATGGTGTTGGTACTAACTATTATTCAGTAGACCCAGTTACAGGTCTTTATAATGAAGTACTTGCAAGAGATAAGTATTCATATGCAGAAGGTAACGGAAGTCTCTGGGGTGGTGTATTCATTGTAAGAGGTAATAACTTCATCGCAGAAGACACAACATTTAAGAATACTTATAACTATGAAGTAACAGAAGCAGAGAAGACAGATATCGCAGGTTCAACACTTGCAGTAGACAGACTTGCAGAAAATGCAGATGTTACAGCATATGTATATAAGGAAAGGTCAAATGCTTTCTATATTGATGCAGACAATATTGAGTGCTACAACTGTAAAATTCTTTCTTCACAGGATACACTTGGTAGAAATGGTTCAGCTAATTACAACTATCATACATACTTCCGTGATTGTGTAATCGGCGGTAATGTAGATTACATTTGTGGTGAATTCGCAGCTGTATTTGATAACTGTGAATTACAGTGGAAGACATATAAGGATGATGAGAAAGATGCTGCTAAAAATAATGCAAAGCTTGGTTATATCACAGCAGCTAAGACAAGCCCATATGTTTTCAGAGATTGTAAGGTAACAACAGATGGTGTAAGCACAGGTACAGTAACAGGATACTATGGAAGAACATGGGGTGCTTCATCTAATGTTACATTTATCAGAACACAGACTAATGGTTATGTATTAGAAGCCGGATGGGGTGAAATGAGCACAGGAGATGGTGCAACAGCTATCTTTAAAGAATATGCTAACTTATCAGGCGAAAATGCTTTCGTATCTAATGGTGAATTCAGTAAGGCTGATAACCAGACAGAAGCAGCAGTTGCTGATTATATTGAAACAGACAAGGTGTCAGCAGTTAATACAGTACTTGGATGGATACCAGTCCACTATGCTTATGATATTAAGCCAGTAGAGGTAGTTACTCCAGCAGAGAGTGATGTAAAGGCAGTTGAAGTATCAGATGACGTTAAGTTTGTTGATGAGAATAATAATGGAGTAGCTACAGGTTCAGTAAGCATAGCTAAGGAAACAGCAAGTGAAGAACAGGTGGCAGCAGTTAAGGAAGCAGCAGCTAGTGCAGAGAATGTAAATATTACAGACAAGGCAGAGATTGTTGATATTTCATTAAAGAATGAAGAGGGTAATGTTATTAAGCTTTCTAATGGTACACTTAAGATAAGCCTTAAGAAAGATGCAGATGTTGATTATACAAAGTATACAGTTGTTGTATATCATCTTAAGGATGACAACACACTTGAGAAGCTTGATGTAACAGTATCAGATGATGCAATATCATTTGTAACAGGCGGATTAAGTCCATTTGTTATTGACTATGTAGAAGTTCAGTCAGGTGATGATAACACACCATCAAAGCCAGACTCAGGCAACACAGGTGATAACACACCATCAAAGCCAGATTCAGGTAACACAGGTGATAACA
>ERZ791875.1674-NODE-1674-length-13616-cov-17.398569_pt1 | contig 13616 bp, 10 predicted proteins | sample MGYA00510278_ERZ791875 | MGnify/ENA primary metagenome ERZ791875 (study PRJEB30046, sample SAMN00792078) | human gut metagenome | study: EMG produced TPA metagenomics assembly of the A metagenome-wide association study of gut microbiota in type 2...
AATTAAACTTTTATCGAATGAGAAAACTAGGTTTACTTTTATGGATGCTGGCTTTTACCGCTGTTGGTGCACAGGCGCAGAACATCATCAAGAGTCTGGAACGTACAGTGCCGGGACAGGGAAAGGTGACGATTCATCAAGACCCTAAGATAGAGGCATTGATAGGCGTGGAACGTCCTTCTATGGGCGAACAGAAAGTGTTGAAGGCAGCCGGATTCAGAATACAGGCGTATGCCGGTAATAATACCCGTGAGGCAAAGAATGATGCTTATCGTGTAGCTTCCCGCATCAAAGAGTATTTCCCCGAACTGACGATTTACACTTTGTTCAATCCTCCCCGCTGGCTTTGTCGTGTGGGTGATTTCCGGAGCATTGAAGAGGCGGACGCGATGATGCGTAAACTCAAGGCAACCGGTGTATTCAAAGAGGTCTCTATCGTCAAAGACCAGATCAATATTCCTTTATAATTGTATCATGTTAGAAAAAGAAGAAATTGTCTCTCCGAATCTGGAGGAGTTGAAAAGTCATTATCACAGTATTATTACTTTGTTGGGTGAAGATGCCGGAAGGGAAGGTTTGCTGAAGACCCCCGAACGTGTTGCGAAGGCTATGCTGAGTCTGACAAAAGGGTATCACATGGACCCTCATGAAGTGTTGCGTTCGGCTAAGTTTCAGGAAGAATACAGTCAGATGGTGATAGTGAAAGACATTGATTTCTTCTCTCTCTGCGAACACCATATGTTGCCGTTCTACGGAAAAGCACATGTGGCATATATCCCTAACGGCTATATCACGGGATTGAGCAAGATTGCCCGGGTAGTCGATATCTTTTCCCATCGCCTGCAAGTGCAGGAACGCATGACGCTGCAAATCAAAGATTGTATCCAGGAGACACTGAACCCATTGGGAGTGATGGTGGTAGTGGAGGCAAAGCATATGTGTATGCAGATGCGCGGCGTAGAAAAACAAAATTCTATTACTACTACTTCAGACTTTACAGGAGCTTTCAATCAGGCCAAGACTCGCGAAGAGTTTATGAATCTGATTCAGCACGGCAGGGTGTAATACGCTTTACAAAATGTGGACGATGTAGTTCCCCGTCAATGAGGATTGCCTCCGGCACCGATGAAGGGGTGTCTCGGCACCGATGAGGAGGGGGAGCGGCACCGATGAGAAATTTAGCGTAATACAACGCGGTCGCCCAGGCGCTTCGCCATCAGACTTTGCACTTCCCGCATCTCATTGTAACGCTGCATCAGCGAATTACATTTCTCATTGTCATGAGCGAGTGCCGGATCTTGCAGGGCATAAAGCATATGTTTCAGTTCTTCTGTGACAATCGCATACTTGAAGTTGATCATCAACATAGGGACGAGTTCGTACAGCCGTTCTTCATCTGTCACGATCTTCTGTGATTTCGAGTGATACTTACTTAGCTGATAACGTACATTGATCAAGTCCACGCTCAACCGGCTGATGGTCTGGTCGGGATGTGCCAGGAAATAGCGTTCCGCGATAAAACCAGCATCGTGTATATGCGTGGCGGCTTCTGTCAGAATCTGTCGGTGCAACGGATTATGGAAAGCCAAGTCGTCTTCCTTCAGATCATTCACCACATATTCGATAACGGTTACCGGAATTTCATTTCCTTCTTCGTCGGTAAGGTTGCACATCACTTTTTCACCATAACGGACTACTGCCTGCAGGATCAATCGCTCAAACTTATAGAACTCCTGACCTTCTTTTCCTTCCTGCGGAATAAAGGAGGTATAAGAATCTCCGGGAACAGTGGTATCCGTAGTGGAGGCAGGTGCATTGCCGGGAGGAAATCCTGCTGCACCTCCTGTAGCAGCGGACATCGGATCTGCGAAAGATACGATATTGCCATCGTCATCATATTCGGGTTCCGGTGGCATTCCTGCATTGGCGTAGGGACTTGATGGAGTAGAATAAGTCGGAGCACCGGAATAAGCCGGTGTGCCGGAAGCGGCAGCTGTACCGGAAGTATCTCCGGTTGTTGAAGATGAATGATTATAGCTGGGACGATTGGCTTTTTCAGCCTGCGCCTCTCTTAATTTGGCGACTTCCGCTACCAGCAGTTTTTCTTCGATGCGCAGATGTTGGCTGCATTCTTTGATGTAGACATCCCGTATAATGGCTTCCGGTATGACGGAAATGCTTCGTACGATATTCGAAATCAGTTCCGCGCGTTTGATCGGATCTCTTCCCGCGTCTTCCATCAGAAGGTCGGTCTTGAAGCGGATGAAATCTTTCTCGTGCTCACGGATGAATGCCTGGAATTCTTCCGAATTATGTTTGCGGGCGAAGGAGTCCGGGTCGTCTCCGTCCGGAAGCAGGCATACTTTGATGTTCATGCCTTCTTCCAGCAGCATATCGATTCCGCGGATAGAGGCTTTGATACCGGCTACGTCACCGTCATAGAGTACGGTAATGTTATTGGTGAAACGGTGGATCAGACGAATCTGTCCAGGCGTCAATGCGGTGCCCGATGAAGCGACTACGTTTTCTATGCCCGACTGATGCATGGAGATAACGTCCGTGTATCCTTCCACAAGGAAACATCTGTCCTGCCTGACAATCGCCTGTTTGGCAAAATAGATTCCGTATAGCTCGTTACTCTTGTGGTAAATTTCCGACTCGGGAGAGTTGACATATTTCACCTTCACCCCTTTGGTGGCAGTGCTGAGCACACGTCCGCCGAAGGCGACCACCTTTCCGGAAAGGGTATGGACGGGGAAAATCACACGTCCCCAGAAGCGGTCACGAAGACGGTGGTCGTCCGTTTCGTAGCAGATTCCCGTTTTCACCAGGAATTCTTTCTTGTAGCCTTTGCGCAATGCTTCTTGTGACATGGCATCATGGCTCTCCGTACAATAGCCCAACTGGAATTTCTCGATGATGTCATCACGGAATCCACGCTGCCGGAAATAAGCCAGACCGATGCTGCGGCCGTCCACATGATTCTTTAAGATATTCTGAAAGTAATCGCGGGCGAAGTTGTTGACAATGAACATACTTTCGCGCGTTGTCTGCGCCTGTTTCTCTTCATTGGTCAGCTCCCGTTCTTTGATTTCGATGTTGTATTTCTTGGCGAGATATTTCAGTGCCTCGTAATACGACATCTGTTCGTGCTCCATGATGAAGTGGACCGAGTTTCCGCCCTTACCGCAGCTGAAACACTTGCAAAGTCCTTTGGCGGGGGAGACACTGAATGACGGAGTCTTTTCGTTGTGGAACGGGCACAGACCTACATAGTTCACTCCGCGTTTGCGCAGGGTGACAAACTCAGACACTACATCTACAATCTGTGCGGCATCTAAAATCCGGTCTATGGTAACTTGATCTATCATTCTTCTTTTCTCCTGTGATTCCGTTTTTGCGGATACAAAGGTACATATAAAAAAATCCCCTGCAAAGAACTTTCTTGCAGGGGATGGTTAAATCTTATCGAAGGAGAGGATGATTTACTTGATCTTTTCCCGAATCTTGGTGAGGTAGGCTTTCATACCTTCCGCATCTTTCTTTTCGATGATTTCGAGAAGATTCTTCAGCTCTGTACGGATATTGGCCACTTGTCCCGGGGTGCGTGGGTTGAACAGGATTTCCTGCAGCAGGTAGTCATCTTCGCTCAGCAGCCCCTTTGCGATAGCCATGTGCTTCTTGAAAGTCGTTCCCGGAGCTTCCTGATGCTTCATCACGGCAGCAAATACGAAAGTCGAAACGAATGGGATGGAGAGCGAGTATGCCACCGTTTCATCATGTTCGTCGAACGTATATTCGAAGATGTTCAGGCGCAGCGTCTGGTAAAGGTCTTTGAAGAAAATCTTTCCCAAATGATCTCCTTCGCTGATGATAATCGCATTTTCGCTGCTCAGATTGCTGAGACTGGCAAACGTCGGTCCGAACATAGGGTGACTGGAAACGTAGCGGAATCCGCTTTCTTCGTAGAACTTCTTCAGTCCTGTCTTTACGGAAGCGATGTCACTGATGATACAGTCTTTGGGCAGCACAGGCAATACCTTGCGGAAAGCATCCAGCGTGTATTTTACGGTGACGGCATTGATGACCAGTTCGGGTTCGAATTCTTTGATTTCCTCCAGTGTGGTGAAACGATACGTGTTATACACGAAACGCAACTGGTGCGGGTTGACGTCAAACACGGCCGTCTCGTGCTGAAAACTCAGTATATCCGTAAAGAAGGAACCCATTTTACCGGCTCCGAGGATTAATATTCTCATATCTATTATTATTGGGGAGTTTCTCAAAAGTCAATAGTCTCTTCAAAAGTCAATAGTCTCTCTAAAAGTTAATAGTATCTCACATTGGGGTGACTAAAAAGTCGATTCTATCTCTATTCTCCTCCTTCCAGAAGGAGGAGAGTTAAGATACTACCGACTTTCTAGTCGGTCTCAGTTGTGTTACTGCTGACTTATTTGTTAGTTTCCATTTGATTTTTGAGTTCTTTTGGGCTTTTTATTTATTAATAATCTCTATCTGCTGGCGGACAGACTCTTCGTGGATTGCTTCGAAGATCAGCTTCATAAAGTCTGCGCTCATACCGCATTGTTCTCCTTGCGCACCGCGCTTTTCCAGGATTTCATTGTAGCGTCCTGCTTGAAGAACGGTGATTCCGTGTTCTTTTTTGTAAGTACCGATCTCACGTGCTACGCGCATTCTCTTAGCCAGTTCCTGGATGATGTTATCGTCGCATTCGTCGATTTGCTTACGCAGTTGGCTCAGACTTTCTGTCGTCTGGGTTTCGGTACGGATCACCAATAAGTTGAGGATGTAGTCGAGTACATCGGGCGTTACCTGTTGAGAAGCGTCGCTCCACGCACAGTCCGGATTGCAGTGACTTTCCACGATCAGACCATCGAAGTTCAGGTCCATTGCCTGCTGGCAGAGCGGGGCAACCAGTTCGCGTTTTCCTCCGATGTGACTTGGGTCACAGAAAATCGGCAGGTTAGGCAGACGGCGACGCAGTTCGATAGGAATGTGCCATTGCGGAAGGTTGCGGTATATCTTTTTGTCGTAGCTGCTGAAACCACGGTGGATAGCTCCCAAACGTTTCAAGCCTGCGTTGTGGATACGTTCCAGTGCACCGATCCACAATTCCAGGTCTGGGTTTACCGGATTTTTTACCAGCACGGGGATGTCGACCCCTTTCAATGCGTCGGCAATTTCCTGTACGGCGAAAGGATTGGCTGTGGTACGTGCGCCTACCCAAAGGATGTCGATTCCTGCTTTCAGACATTCGTAAACGTGTTTGGCAGTCGCCACTTCGGTAGAAACATACATACCTGTTTCTTTCTTCACTTCCTTCAGCCAGGCAAGTCCTTCCACACCGATTCCTTCGAAACCTCCCGGTTTGGTACGCGGTTTCCAGATACCGGCACGGTATATCTTTTGTCCTTTGGCTGCCAGTTGTTTGGCGGTTTCCATTACTTGTTCTTCAGTCTCTGCGCTACACGGGCCAGCGATAACAATCGGTCTTTTGGCTTCGATGCCCGGTAATAAAATTGATTCGAGTTCCATATTCTTATTGTTTTTATTTTATTCTTGTTCTTACTCTTTCGGGCAGGCGTTTCCTGGTCTGCCGCTGATTTACTTTTATCGGTCTTTTCTTTTTAAGAAAGCTTCTTGATTCTTTCCAATGCTTCCGCCAGTTTGGCATCCTTGCAACAAAGGGAAATACGGATAAACCTTGCTCCGTTGCTGCCAAAGATGAATCCCGGCGTGATAAATACCCTTGCCTGGTGCAATACTTTTTCGGTCAGTTCTTCTACATCCTTGCACGAAGCGGGAATCTTTCCCCAAAGGAACATACCCACCTGGTTTTCGTCGTAGGTACACCCCAGTGTTTTCATGATTTCGCCGGCCAGATGGCGACGGCCGCGATAGTTGTGGTTGTTACCTTCGTACCAGTCCGCTTCGGCTTCCAGAGCTGTGGCGGCTGCCAGTTGCATGGCACGGAACATACCGCTGTCGATATTGCTTTTTACTTTCAGTATCCATTGTACGAATTCGGCATTCGAAGCCAGCATTCCGATACGCCATCCCGGCATATTGTGGCTCTTGCTCATGGAGTTGAATTCGATGCAGCACTCTTTGGCTCCCGGTACGCTGAGAATACTGATCGGCTTTTCGTTCAGGATAAAGCTGTACGGGTTGTCATTCACGATGACGATATTCTTGCGGCGTGCGAAGTCTACCAGACGTTCGTAGAGTTCCGGAGTGGCGTTGGCTCCTGTCGGCATATTCGGATAGTTGGTCCACATTAGTTTCACGCGGCTCAGGTCCATCTTTTCCAATGCTTCGAAATCGGGCATCCAGCCGTCTTCTTCTTTCAGGTCGTAGCTGATTACTTCCGCACCGAGTATTTTACTCAAAGAAGTATAGGTGGGGTATCCCGGATTCGGCACCAGTACCTGTTCGCCCGGATTGACAAAAGCCAGCGTGACGTGAAGGATACCTTCTTTGGAACCGATCAGCGGCTGTATTTCCGTATTCGGATTCAGTTCCACTCCATACCAGCGTTGATACCAGGCTGCGAAACCTTTACGGAGTTCCGGTATGCCCACATACGGTTGGTAACCGTGTCCGTTGGGATCGTGAGCATTGTTGCACAATGTTTCGATGGTAACCTTTGAAGGAGGCATATCGGGACTTCCGATACCCAGACTGATAACGTCTTTTCCTTCTGCATTCATTTGTGCTACCTCTTTCAGCTTCTTTGAGAAGTAGTATTCGCTGACACTTGCCAGTCTTTCGGCAGGAGCGATTTTATACGTTTGACTTTCCTTCTGCATATTCGCCTAATATTTTAAGTTCTTTGGTTAATGGAGTAATTGCTGCTATAGATTGTTTATATCTCAGATAATCATTGAAAGATACATCGACGTAAAACTGATATTCCCATTCCCGTCCGATGATCGGCAGCGATTGTATCTTTGTCAGATTGATGTTGTAGAACGAAAGAATGGATAATACTTGCGACAGGCTTCCTTCTGTGTGTGGCAATGTGAATACCATGCTTGCCTTGTTGGTCGCCTTTGCGTGATGCTGGCGGAGTTCGTCCACTTGCCACGGATCGGCAACTACCAGAAAACGGGTGAAGTTGTGCTTGTTGGTTTCGATGCCTTCTTGGAGCACTTTCATTCCGTAGCGTTCTGCCGCCGTTTTCGAGCAAATGGCTGCATGCCCTTTCAGGTTTTCTTTCTTGATGATTTCCGCGCTGCGTGCCGTATCTTCTCCTTCCACTACTTTGAGTTGCGGATGCTGATTCAGAAAATCACGGCATTGCATCAGGGCGATAGGGTGGGAGTTGACTTCTGTCAGGTCTTCCCAGCTTTCTTCGGGCAGGCAGACGAAGCTATGTGAGATGCGCAGCTTGTATTCGCCGATAATCTGCGTACCGCTTTGTCTCAACAGTTCATTGTTGTGCAGCAGGCTTCCCGCTATCGTATTTTCGATGGCTAGCATTCCGATGACCTGGCTGTCTTTCCGTATCGAAGTAAACACGTCTTCGAAGTTGGCACAACAGATTAACTCTATTTCTTCTCCCTCGAAGTACTTGTGTGCGGCGATATCGTGATATGAGCCGAGTGTTCCTTGAATTGCTATCTTTTTCATTGTTCTAATAGGGTTATATAAAAAAATCCCGCGTCCATATGGAAGCGGGATTTATATGATTAATTTCTTCATCTCAGTCCTTAAGCATCATGTCACTTGATACATACAAACTCCCGCTCTACTTTCTGGCTAAAGTAAAAGTAAAAAAAGAAGTAATATGCATAAGAAAATGATTTCATACGAATCTTTGTTTCTGCTTTGGTTTCTAATTCAGGGGCAAAAGTAATAATTTTCTGTTAGATGCAAACAAAAAGCGATACTTTTTTTGTTTTCTTCTCTAAAAAAGATGAAAAGGTCACCTGATATGACAGTAATGTTTCAGTTAAAAATGAGTATATACCGCCGTCTGCCTAGAAGATTCCCGGGAGTGCTTCCGGTTTCGGTCCCAGGTTCTTGAATTCTCCGTTCAGACTAGCTTCGTCTTTTGGATTCAGCTCCAGTGACTTCTTCATGTCTTCTACGGAACCGTCTTTATCACCGTTCAGTAGTTTGGCGCGTCCGCGTTCTTTATAGGCTTCGGCGAAGTTCGGGTTCAACTCGATGGCTTCGTCAAACAGGGCGATTGCTTCCGCCAGTTTCTTCTGATTGATATAAAGCTGTCCCAGATAGAGATAGGCTTGTTCGTTGAATGGGTTTATTTCCGTTACGAACTTGTAGTCCGTTTCCGCTTCTTCTTCCTGTCCGTTGGCTTCTTTCACCTTGCCACGCAGCAGGATGGCGGTCTCTTCTTCCGGATTCTGGGCGAGTACGGCGTCTATGTCTTCCATTGTTTCCTTGTATTGCTTCATTTTCAGCAGAGCTTCCGCACGCATCAGACGGGCTTCGATGAAGTCGTCTTTCAGAGTGATGGCTTTCGTCAGATGAGCGATGGTCATGATTTCGTCATCCTGTCCTTTGCGGGCTTTTCCGAGCAGGAAGTGTGCGACTGCATTTCCCTCTTCGATGGCGATTGCTTTGCCGGCAGCCTCTTCCATTGCTTTGTAATCTTCCTGGATGTAGCAGACATTGGCCAGTGTGAGGAATGTGCTGGTCACATGAGGTTCCATTACTGCCATTTTCTCCAGAAGTTCGCGGGCTTTTTCGGTTTCTCCCATCGGGATGTAAAGTTGGCTGAGATAGCCCATCGTCTCGAAATCCTCTTCGATGGCAAGCGCCTCGGTAAAGCACTTTATGGCATAATCTGGACGTCCCATGCGTTGTGCACGCAAACCGTCATATTTGAATATCTCGAAGTTTTTCTGATCGTTTTTCTGTTTTTCACTCTCCGGAGTTTCGGACTTACCGGAGAAAAAAGACTTAAAAAAGTTCGGCATGATAGTGTTGTTTTAGAGTTTATCTGCAAATGTAATAACTTATTTTGAAATATGTAGCATTCCGTCCTGCATCTTCAGCTCGCCTTCGTCCAATAAATATCGGATTACTTGTCCGATATCCTCTTTTTCCGCCTTTATCTGATCGGCTGTTTCGGCAGGAGTGAGAGGGCTGTGGCTGAGTAAGTCGAGTATTTGCCTTTTCACTTCTTCGTAAGATTTCTCGGATAAGTTGTCGGTGGTACGCTTGCTGAGGCAGACATCGCATTGCCCGCAGTTGTGTTCGTTTTTCTCTCCGAAGTAGCGGAGAAGCATTCGGCTTCGGCATACGTTTTCGGTGGTGACGTATTCTTCCATTGCCTTGATGCGTGCTTCATAGCGTGCTTTGCGCTCTTCGTAGACGCTGGGGGGAATATGCAGGAAACGTAATTCCAGTCGTTCGCGCGTATATATAATATAAGGTGTCTTTTTGCGGGGAATGTAGTCCACGATGCGGCGTTTGGTTAACGTCACCAATATATTATAGATTTGCTGGCGTGTCAGTCCGGTGCGGACGGCAAGAGATTCTTCGCTGATGTAGGCATAATCGGTGAAAACTCCTGTGTATGAGCGAAGAATACTCTGTATCAGGGCTTCCGCTTCCTTTCCCATCTCCCGCAACTTGTACAGTTCGTCCCGACGGATGGTAAAGAGAATCCGTGATGAATTATCCTGCTCGTCCGTGTATTCCAGATAGCCTGCCTGAGTCAGTATCTTCAAGGCACTGTCTACCGGCACCGGAAAGTATTTGAACTTCCGACAGAACTCTTCCAGATTGAATTCATGGATACATTGAAAACCGTCGCCCATCGCCATTTGGTAATAGTATTGGAGATGTTCGTAGACATTCAGAATGTACTCCTTGTCGGGGAAGGTGTCGACCACTCGTTTATGGAGTGTTGTCTTGTCCGATTTGGAGTATAGGATGACGGCATAGGCTTTCTCTCCGTCTCTTCCGGCACGTCCGGCTTCCTGAAAGTAGGCTTCGGGAGAATCGGGCAGGTCGAGATGCAGCACGATGCGGACATCCGGCTTGTCGATACCCATACCGAAGGCATTGGTTGCCACCATGACGCGGACTTCTCCGCTTTGCCAGCGTTTCTGCCGGAGGTCTTTGACGGCATTGTCCAGTCCGGCATGATAGAAGTCGGCGGTTATGCCTTCGTTCATCAGCAGTTCGGTGATTTCTTTGGTACGGCGTCTGTTGCGGACATAGATGATGGCACTGCCCGATATTCGTTGCAAGATATACAGGATTTCTTTCGTTTTGTTGTCGGTTTTGCGCACGATATATGCCAGATTCTTCCGTTCAAAACTCATGCGGAAGACATTTCCTTCCCGGAATTTCAGACGGGCCTGAATATCTGTTACGACTTCCGGAGTGGCCGTAGCCGTCAGTGCCAGTACCGGAACTTCCGGCAATAGCTCCCGTATCTCTGCAATTTTCAGATAGGCCGGGCGGAAGTCGTATCCCCATTGTGAGATACAGTGGCTTTCGTCTACCGTAATCATGGAGACTTTCATCGAACGCAATTTGGTACGGAATATTTCCGTATCCAGCCGTTCCGGAGAAATATAAAGGAATTTGTAATTGCCGAAGATACAGTTTTCGAGTGCGGTAAGTATTTCCTGCCGCGTCATGCCCGAATAGATGGCAAGAGCTTTGATTTCCCGCTTCCGCAGATTCTGCACCTGATCTTTCATCAGGGCGATAAGCGGGGTGATGACGATACAAATGCCCTCCTGGGCGAGAGCGGGCACTTGAAATGTAATAGACTTACCGCCTCCGGTAGGCATCAGTCCCAGTGTGTCTTTGCCTTCGCCGATACTGGTGATGATCTCCTCCTGCAAGTCGCGGAAGGAGTCATAACCCCAGTATTGTTTTAATATCTCCTGATACTTATTCAATCGGCTTTATATCCTCGATTTGAAGTTGGACTTCGCCACGCTTGTGCGTGTTCTCCTCGATCGTATAGCAGATGTCGAATGAACGCTTCGTCTTGATATAGCGCACATGAGAACTCTGTCCGAATGCGATGCCGTTCATGACATTATTCGACTTGTTGTCAACGAGTTCCAGCTTGATATGTTCCTGATCGCGTCCTACTACTTTGCTGGTTCCGTAGTCATAGACGTGATGTGTACAGAAGATCGGTTTGATATTGTCCGGACCGAAAGGATTGAATTTCTTCAGATCATTGAAGAATTTCGATGTGATGTCTCTGAAGTCGATCTCCGCATCTATATTGATGACGGCGCTGGTTTGTTCCGGCAGAATATGTTGTGACACGTATTCCTCGAATCGTCGGGTAAAGACTTCCACATTCTCCACTTTCATGGATAATCCCGCTGCATAGGTATGTCCGCCGAAGTTCTCCAACAGGTCGCGGCAATGTTCAATCGCTTTGTACACATCAAATCCGGAGACGGAACGTGCGGAACCGGTCGCCATATCATCCGTCCGTGTGAGTACTACTGCCGGGCGGTAGTAAACTTCTGTCAGACGGGAAGCTACGATACCGATGACACCTTTGTGCCATTCCTCATTATAAAGCACTATGGAACGGCGTTCGGACAGCCCTTCCAGATTGGCTACAATATTGTTAGCTTCTTCTGTCATGCTCTTGTCGAGGTCTTTCCGGGTTTCGTTGTACTGATTGATCTGTCCCGCTTTCTCCAGTGCGGCAGAAAAGTCCTTCTCTGTGAGGAGGTCCACCGCTTCCTTACCGTTCTGGATGCGTCCCGATGCGTTGATGCGTGGTCCGATTTTGAACACGATGTCGCTGACGGTGATCTCCTTTTCGGAGAGTCCGCATACATCGATGATGGCTTTCATGCCGACGCTGGGGTTGCTGTTCAGTTGCTTCAGACCGTGATAGGCGAGAATACGGTTCTCGCCCATGATCGGGACGATGTCCGATGCAATGCTCACTGCTACGAGGTCGAGCAATGGAATCAGATGATGAAATTCGATGCCATTGTTGATCGCAAATGCCTGCATAAACTTAAAACCGACTCCGCAACCGGAAAGGTGGGTGTATGGATAAGTGTTGTCCAGACGTTTGGCGTTCAGGATTGCGACGGCAGGGGGGAGGATATCGTCCGGCACATGATGGTCGCAGATGATAAAGTCGATTCCCTTTTCTTTCGCATACGTGATTTCCTCCACTGCTTTGATTCCACAGTCGAGTACGATGATCAATCCTACGCCGGTTTCTGAGGCATAGTCAACTCCTTTTTTAGAAATGCCATACCCTTCGTTGTAGCGGTCGGGTATGTAATAGTCAATGTTCGAATAGAACTGTTGAATAAACTTGTAGACCAATGCTACGGCAGTAGTACCGTCTACATCATAATCTCCATAAATCAGAATACGCTCTTTCTTTCCCATCGCCTTGTTCAGACGTTCTACTGCAATGTCCATGTCCTTCATCAGGAACGGATCGTGCAGGTCGGGCAATTGCGGGCGGAAAAACTTCTTGGCATCTGCTGCCTTCGTTATTCCCCGCTGCACCAAAAGTTGTCCAAGTATCGGGCTAATGCCTAATTCCTGGGCCAATGTCTGGCTTGTCTCTGCCTGTTCGGGTGTAATGGGTTGATAATTCCATTTGTGATTCATTTTATATATTGTTTTTTCTTTTTCTGTTCTCAGGGGTCAGAAAGGCGCTACTTTCCAACAAGGGGTAAAAGTACGAAAAAAAGCGGAAGGGTATAGTAGATATGACGAAAATATTTCAAAACCTGTGGAATTAGCTCCTTACGGGCTTGGTATTCAAATGGAGCAAATGCATACAGATTTGAATCAACCGCTGATTCGCATTAATAGCTAATAAAGTGAAAATGAAAATTAAGTCCGAAGATTATTCTCCTCATAACATCATAAGGTATTCAGTTATATGACACAAAAAGAGAAAGGTAGTTATTGTAGCAATAATTCATCGATTTACCTAGAAAATAAAGAACTTTTCAAAATCAGCACCAACATCTATACGAAAGACTTTGACTAATTATGCAGTAACCTCCAATCATTTATTAATAAATTCTTTCATCGTTTATTATAAACGTCCTCCAAGTTTATTATAAACTCTAATTTCGATCTTGCTGCAAGGAATATCAATTTTAAGCAACAAAAAGGGCTGCAATTCCCATAAAGAATCGCAGCCCTTAGCTTGTATCAGACTATCCAACAAGCATTACCCGGAGTGGGAATGCCTGTAATCTGTTATTATATAATACTTATTATTGCTCATATTTCGTCTATATTATCAATGTTATCGAATTTACTTCCGGTTTTCACTTACAAAGATACAACATTAAAAGCGGTTTGTCAAGTCCTCCATGCTTCTTTCATACATCTGATTACAAATCACATATAAATGAATTAATTTATATCCGAATATATTAGTTATATGACGGGAGAAGTATATCTTTGTGTGATTAGTTGCTACACGAAATATGAATCCAAAACTTACAGACTGTTTATGAGAAGAAATCTTGTTGGTATCATTGTTCTAATCTTGTTGTCCGTTAGGGTCGTAAATGCACAGACTGTTGCTGACTCTATAGCAATAGTGACAGCTCCTTGGGAAGTGGTGACCGTAGAAAATGGAATTG
>ERZ791875.1681-NODE-1681-length-13564-cov-2.774151_pt1 | contig 13564 bp, 11 predicted proteins | sample MGYA00510278_ERZ791875 | MGnify/ENA primary metagenome ERZ791875 (study PRJEB30046, sample SAMN00792078) | human gut metagenome | study: EMG produced TPA metagenomics assembly of the A metagenome-wide association study of gut microbiota in type 2...
GGCTATGCATTGGGAATGGGTATCGAGCGTATAACAAACCTGAAATACCAAGTAAAAGACTTACGCATGTTCTCCGAAAACGATGTTCGTTTCCTGAGACAGTTTGAGTCAGCCAATTAAGTTGAGAACCTAAATCATTTACCATCTTCCCCGGGTCCTTAACCAACCCGGGGAAAAACACACTAAAGACGTAAATGGTATGATAAAGGTTCTACTACTTATAACAGGAGGGGCAATCGGTACTCTGTTCCGCTTCGGGGTCTCGACGTGGGTACAGCGTTCGATGCTACACTCCTTCCCTTTCGGGATACTTTCGGTCAATGTGATCGGATCTTTTTTGATTGGCTTTTGTTGGAGCATAGCCGAAACAACCAATCTCTCTGCCAACGCAAGAGTTTTCCTCTTCACCGGCCTGTTCGGCGGATTTACCACATTCTCTTCGTTTGCACTGGATACGATGTCGCTGATGAAAACCGGCGAATATAAACTGGCATTTCTGAATATACTGGCCAGTAATCTGTTAGGATTGTTAGCCGTATTCCTGGGACTGCTTCTTGGTAAAAATACGATGTCACTCATTAAATAATGATATGCGAAAAGAGGAACGATATAAAGGGGTATTGAACTGGTTCAACGAGAATGTGCCGGTTGCCGAAACGGAGTTGCATTATGACAATCCGTATCAGTTGCTTATCGCCGTAATCCTATCCGCCCAATGCACGGACAAACGGGTGAATATGATCACTCCCGCCCTCTTTAAGGACTTCCCGACTCCCGAAGTAATGGCAGCCTCGACACCGGAAGTCATCTTCGAATATATCCGGAGCGTCTCCTATCCCAACAACAAGTCGAAACATCTGGTCGGCATGGCAAAGATGCTGATGTCGGATTTCGGAGGTGTCGTACCGTCTGATATCGACGAACTGCAAAAGCTACCCGGCGTAGGTCGTAAGACGGCAAATGTCATAGCCTCGGTCGTCTACAACAAGCCGGCAATGGCTGTCGATACGCATGTCTTTCGCGTAGCCAACCGCATCGGCCTGACCAACAACAGCAAAACGCCGTTGGAGACAGAAAAGGAATTGGTGAAGCATATCCCGGAGGAACAGATTCCGATCGCCCACCACTGGCTGATCCTACACGGACGTTATACTTGCATAGCCCGCAAGCCTAAATGTGAAGAATGCGGACTCAAACCCTGGTGTAAATATTTCCTGGATCCCAAGAAAACGTAAGATAAAATGAAAGCTGACAAGCGGGAAATAGTGACGTTTACAATAGCTGCTCTCGCTACGCTGGTGGCAGTCTGGTTCTTTTTAGGCAAAATGCAAAAAGAGAAGAAGGTTGTGCAAACCGATCTATATACGCTGGTGGCTCCGGCATCAGACGCGATCCTAAGCGTGAACCGTCCTGTCGCATTCTCTAAATACATACTATCCCGGAAATCGGAATACGACGCTTTCGCTTCCCGGATACCGGAAATATACCTTTCCATTATTCAAAACAACCGGGATCTTTCCCCATTGCTACTCTCCTTCCATCCTCAAGGGGTCGTCCTATACACACAAGCAGGAAAGAATCTCATCAACCGGATAGAAAAGAATACGTTGCAAAAGGCTTTCGGTTCATTTGCCCCACAAAAACAGACCAGGAACGACATCGTGTTCACCTATTATCCGGATAACGGCAACCGCTTCTTCGGTTACTACCAATACAACGGCATCTGGGTGGCAAGCTATAGCAAGAAGCTGTTGGAAGAAGTCGCCCAGATACAAAAGAACAAGCAAAACTATTTGCTCCCCGATCAGGACCGCCTGCGCCGGACATTTGACGCGAACGCACCTTTGAATCTGATGATACAGTCGGACAGCCTCAACCTGTACGTATCCCTGCCCGACTCAACCGAATGGCGAATCCGGAACTGGTGGTTGGGTGCCGACCTGTTCATGAACGAAAACCACCTCTGTTATTTCGGCAGCCTCCCCTATAACGCAACCGCCGACAGCTTGTACGCACCATTGGGCGACACGCTGGCACTACGCCTCGAACAGGCATTCCCGCAATTCCGCATAACCAATCAAACCACACGGGAAAGCAACCGGATGTTTTATACGGGATGCCTGGAGACACAAGATAAATAAGTTACAGTAATACATTTAGAATAGAAATGATTACCTTTGTTCCAAACCTATAAATATCAAACATGACACAACAGAACACAATCAAAATCTTTGAAGAAAGAAAGGTACGTACCTTATGGGATAGCGACAAGGAAGAATGGTATTTTTCCATTGTAGATGTAATAGCAGTATTAACAGATAGTCCTAATCCAAGAAAATATTGGAGTGTACTAAAAAATCGTCTAAAAAAAGAAGGAAGTGAGTTGACTACAAATTGTAGTCAACTGAAAATGCTATCATCAGACGGCAAATACTACAAAACCGACGTCGCCACCACCGAACAGCTATTCCGCCTGATACAATCCATTCCCTCCCCGAAGGCTGAACCTTTTAAACAATGGATGGCACAGATTGCGACAGAGCGTCTCGACCAGATGCAAGACCCGGAACTATCTATCGAGCAAGCGATGCTCGACTATAAACGGCTGGGATATTCCGATAGCTGGATCAACCAACGTTTAAAAAGCATCGAGATACGCAAGGACCTAACCGATGAATGGAAACGGCACGGTTTGCAGGAAAGCATACAGTTTGCCACACTGACCGATATCATCTACAAAACCTGGGCCGATAAAACAGCCAAGGAATACAAACAGTTTAAAGGCTTAAAGAAAGAAAATCTTCGGGACAACATGACGAACAAAGAATTGGTATTAAATATGCTTGCCGAACTCTCCACCAAAGAAATATCCGAAGCCACAACTCCGGAAACAATGAGAGATCATATGGAAGTAGCCAAACAAGGTGCTACAATAGCTCGTAACGCCCGCGTGGAACTCGAGGAAAAAACAGGGCAACCTGTTGTGACACCGCTCAACGCAAAAAACATCCTGCAACTGAAAGTAGAGAAGGAAAACGGAGAAGATATTTGAGCATCAAAGCTGCAACATCTCCTTCAACATCCTCAACGCCGTACGAGCCGCCTGACGAATATTCTCTTCCCGCTCCGTGCCAAAATGGAAGCATTCGGACACCACCTTGTCTTTCAGGGCGGCAGCAATCCAAACCGTACCGACCGGCTTTTCAGGAGTTCCGCCACCGGGACCGGCAATACCGGAAGTGGCAACCGCACAATCACAACCCAACGTACGAATAGCCCCCAACGCCATCTGTTCGACAACCGGACGGCTGACGGCGCCATATTGCATCAGGCTCTCTTCCGAAACGCCCAACACATGATGCTTCACCTCATTGCTGTAGGAAACCACGCCTCCGCAGAAGTAATCGGAACTGCCCGCCACACGCGTAATCAGATGCGCGATATATCCACCGGTACAGCTTTCAGCCGTTCCCATCATCAAATGACGGGAACGAAGCAATTCACCTATTTCAATTTCAATATCCATCATCCCAACTTATTCAATACACGTGAGAACGGAACGGCATCCATCGGACAGAACTGCTGATCCAAGTATTTGTAATAACCTGTTATGGCAACCATCGCCGCATTATCCGTTGTAAAAGAGAACTTCGGGATATGCACCTTCCAACCGAACCGTTTGGCATGGTCGAGAAAGGCATCGCGCAAACCGGAATTGGCCGAGACGCCACCCGCAACAGCCACCTCTTTTATATTCAAATCCTTTGCCGCCTTACGCAATTTATTCATCAGGATATCGATCACCGTTGCCTGCAGGGAGGCACAGAGATCCTGCTTGTTCTTCTCGATGAAATCAGGATCTTCCTGCAACTTATCGCGCAGGGTATAGAGAAAAGAAGTCTTCAGTCCGCTGAAACTATAGTCGTAGCCTGGAATATGCGGTTTGCTGAATGTAAAAGCATTCGGATTGCCTTCGTTGGCAAGGCGGTTCACGACAGGACCACCGGGATAACCGAGCCCCATGACTTTAGCACATTTGTCAAACGCCTCACCCGCCGCATCATCGATCGTCTGTCCGATCACTTCCATATCGTTATAGGCATTCACCTTGATGATTTGCGAATTTCCTCCCGAAACCAGCAGGCAGAGGAACGGGAACGAAGGAGCATGATCGTCTTCCGGCGTCTCCTTGATAAAATGAGCCAATACATGCGCCTGTAAATGGTTGATCTCGATCATCGGGATATTCAAAGAAGCGGACAGGCCTTTGGCAAAGGATGTCCCCACCAGCAACGATCCCATAAGGCCCGGACCACGGGTAAAAGCAACTGCACTCAGTTCGGATTTATCAATGCCGGCACGCTTGATCGCTTCGGCAACCACCGGGATAATATTCTGTTGATGTGCGCGGGAAGCCAGCTCGGGAACTACACCGCCATAGGCTTCGTGAACAGCCTGGCTGGCAATTACATTCGACAGCATCACGCCGTCGCGTATTACAGAAGAGGAAGTATCATCGCAAGACGATTCGATTCCTAATATAGTCACACTCATATCTTCGTTTTAATTTTTGTGCAAATTAACGAAATCTCTCGGGATATTGTTGTAGTTTTGTGCTTAAATATAGTAAAGATATCAAAGGACTTAAATACATAATCATCACCCTACTCACTCTGTTCTGGATATTCTACGCAACCCCGGCCATCTTGTTGCGCATTCCTTATGTGCAGCAAAAAGTGGCAAACACGGCGACGTCAGAATTATCCGGGCGCTTAGGTGTGCCCGTCCGGATCGGGAATGTAGACATCGAATGGTTCAACCGCCTGGTGCTCGAGAACCTGTATCTGGAGGATGAAAACGGCAATGTACTGCTCGAAGCCAACCATGTATCGGCCGGATTCGAGATACTCCCGTTGATGAAAGGCAAGATCGTATTTTCTACCGCCCGCCTGTTCGGCTTCACCGCCAACCTGAAGAAAGAGACACCGACAAGCAAGCTGAACCTGCAATTCGTAATCGACGCCTTCGCCAGTAAAGATACGGTTAAGAAAGATTCCAATATCGACCTGCGCTTCAATTCGATCCTGATCCGGCGCGGTAACTTCCGTTACGACGTGGAAGACGCCCCTCACACTCCCGGCAAATTCAACGCCAAGCATATCGACATAAAGAACATAAGCGCCAAGATAGCAATGAAGGCATTCAACAAAGACAGCCTCAACGCCAACATCAAGAAGATGAGTTTCGACGAAGCCTCCGGTTTCTCTTTGAACAAACTCTCGCTCAATGTGGTGGCAAACAAAGACAGCGCTATCATTAATAACTTCGAAATCAAACTGCCGGAGACGGATCTCAAGATAGACCGCGCCCATATCAATCTGGAAGAGGCGACCGACGTGAACGAACTGCTGAACCATTCGCCGGTCGTATTGAATATCGCACCTTCCCAGGTCTGCCTGAAAGACCTTTCCGCCTTCGTTCCTGCATTCCGCAATTTCTCGGAGGCAATCGAACTTTCGGCCGAAGCATCCGGCTATATCAACAACATCGACCTCAAGCGGCTGACGCTGAAGTACAGCGACAAGATGCTGTTTATCGGCAAAATGGAGATGAAAGGGATCACCCATCCGGAAGACGCCTATATCTTCGGGCAGGTAAACAAGATGTATATCACGACCGAAGGTATCTCAGGCATGGCCAATAACTTCAACGAACATCCGGTCACGCTTCCTGATGCGATTGTCAAGTTAGGAACGATTAACTTCACCGGCGAGATATCCGGTTTCTTCGATAACCTTGTGGCATTCGGCAAATTCTCGTCCGCCATCGGGTCCGTGCAGACCGACCTTATCTTCGGTAGCGATAAAGAGAACAATATAGCAGCCTACCTGAAAGGGCATCTCTCCACCTCCACCCTGTATCTGGACGAGCTTTTCCCGGAAGGCAACCCGTACGGGACAGCCAAGCTGGACCTCACACTCGACACCCGCCGCCCGAAGAACGGCTCTTTCTCGGGAAATATCAAAGCAGGTATCGACGAGTTCGAATATAAAGGGTATAAATATGAGAACATCCTCCTCTCGGGAAACTTCAAGAAGAACGGCTTTAACGGGATAATCGACATCGACGACCCGAACGGCAAGCTCTATGCCGAAGGCCTCTTCCTCCACGAAGGAAAAAACTCGAAGTTCAACTTCACCACGCATCTCGAGCATTTCCGCCCGGACAGCCTCCACCTGACCGACAAGTACGAGGCGCCCGATATCTCCTGCTCGCTCTACGCCGACTTCACAGGAAACAATATCGATAACCTGGAAGGTAGCATCACGCTGGACAGCCTTTCTTTCCGGACTGCCCCGGACAGCTTTTTCCTGAAACAATTCAAAGTGGAAGCCACAGGCCATTCGCTGGACCGCCATCTGACGATATCGTCCGATGTCCTGAACGGTGAAGTGACAGGAGCCTACTCCTTCACTACGATTGTTCCCAGCCTTATGAAGACGCTGAAAGGATACGTGCCGGCCCTGATAAACGTAACGCAGAAGAAACAGGAGATAAAGGAGAACAACTTCTCCCTCCTGCTGACAATCGAAAACACGGAAGATATCTCAAACACCTTGAAGCTGCCTTTCACCATGCTGCACCAGGGGCGCATCACAGGGCACTATAACAACCAATACAACCGCTTCCGTTTCGAAGCCTACCTGCCGAAGTTCAACATTGGCAAATCCATGTTCGAAGGCGGCTACCTGACGTGCGACAACCCCGAAGACAAGGTGAACCTCCAGCTAAAAGCGACCAACTACAACGCCAAAGGGCTGCGCAACTACCTGGATCTGAAAGTAGACGCAAAAGACAACCATGTGAATACGCTGGTCGGTTGGGCAAACAACAAGCAACGCCTTTTCAAAGCCGACCTCTCCGCCTCTACCCTTTTCATTGAAGAGGAACAGGAGAAAGGACCGGCCACGCTACGTACCGAAATCTCGCTGAACGAAAGCCCGCTGGTCCTGAACGACTCGACCTGGCATATCGCTCCGTCCACCATTTCCATAGCCGACGGCAAAATAGGGATACGGAACTTCTCCGTCACCAACGGCAACGAATACCTCCACATGGACGGCGTCGTTTCCCGGGACCCGTCCGACACCCTGCTGTTGGACCTGAAACAAGTAGAGCTAAGCTATATCTTCGACATCCTGAACATACCTGTCTTGCAATTTGCCGGAAAGGCGACAGGCACCTTCAATATCACCGACCTATACGGTAGCCGGATGCTGAACACCGACCTCGAAGTGCAGAACTTCTCGTTCAACCAGGTACCGTTGGGCCGCCTCAACCTCTTCAGCGAATGGGACGACCAGCAGAAAGGTATCCTCATGTTAGGAAGCATCTACAAGAACGACACGACCTGGACCGATGTCAGCGGCTATGTCTATCCCGTCGGCAAGAATGCCGGCCTCTCGCTCTTTTTCGGGGCAAACGATATCAATCTCGCTTTCCTGCATCCCTTTGTCGAGAATGTAGCCAAGAACATGCAGGGGCGCGGCTTCGGGAATGTCCACCTCCACGGTCCGTTCAAGGCGTTGAACGTGGAAGGAGACGCCTATGTGCTCGACGGAGGCTTAGGCATCGAATACCTGAATACTTACTATACCTTCTCCGACTCCATCCACCTGACGCAGGATGCGATCATCGGACGGGGCGTAACCGTACACGACAAGTTCGGCAACTCGGCTAAGGTGAACCTGACCGTCAACCACCAGCACTTTAAAGATGTCAGTTTCGATGTCGACGTCCAGACAAACAATATGCTCGTGTTCGACGCCCCCCAGAAACAGAATCCCCTGATATTCGGAACTGTCTTCGGAACCGGTACCGCCTCCATTAAAGGCAACGGGCAGCTGATCAACTTCGACATCAATATGCGGAGCGACCCCAAGACCTCCGTTAAGCTCGACTTTATGAACAACTCTTCGGCGGCCGACTACGACTTCATCACCTTCGTCGATAAAAAGAAATTACGCGAGATAGCCCGGACCGCACCGGCCGACTCTATTAAACCCCTTATCTTCAAAGACGAAGATGACGGGGCGGAACTGCGCATGAACTTCCTGCTCGACATCACCCCCGATGCCAGGATCGAACTGATCATGGACCCCGTCGCCGGTGACAAGATTGCCGGTAATTGCAGCGGAAGCCTCCAGATACAATACGGCACGAAGACAGACCTCCGCATGTACGGCAACATCGGTATCGTTGAAGGAAATTACAACTTCAGCCTCCAGCAGCTCATCCACAAAGACTTTAAGATACGCGACGGCAGCATCATCAACTTCCGCGGGGACCCGTTCGAAGCGACAATGAACGTCAACGCGATTTATAACCTGACTGCCAACATACAGGACTTGGATGCCAGCTTCGCCTCCGAAAGCGCACGGCGAAACATTCCGGTCAACTGCGTGCTAAACCTCGACGGCGTGTTGCGCAACCCGACTATCTCATTTGATCTGGAACTGCCCGGCTCCAACGAAGAATTGGAACGACAGGTGAAAAGTCTCGTAGACACCGAAGACATGATGACGAAACAGATCGTCTATCTGCTTGTCCTCAACAAGTTCTATACACCGGAGTACACGAACAACCAGTTTAAGTCGAACGACTTCAGCGCCGTTGCCTCGTCCGCCATCTCGTCCCAGATATCGAGCCTTATGAATAGTTTCACGGATAAAGTGCAACTCGGAACCAACATCCGTACCAGCCAGGACGGCATCGAAGACACGGAGGTGGAGATGTTGCTCTCCAGCCAGCTGTTGAACAACCGCTTGATCTTTAACGGAAACTTCGGCTATAAGAACAACGCGACCCAGAAGAACGCTTTCATCGGCGAGTTCGACCTCGAATACCTGCTAACGCCCAGCGGCGACATCCGCCTGAAAGCTTACAACCATGCCAACGACATGTATATGTTCCTTAAACAGGCCCTCACCACGCAAGGCGTCGGTATCATGTACAAAAAAGATTTCACTCGCTTCTCCGACATCTTCCGCCGGCGAAAAAGATTCCCTTTGATCCCGCTGCGTCCGGCAGCACCGGACAGTACGACGGTAACACCGGAAAAGAATAAAGCAACAAATTAGAAAGGCTCTTATTCCAACGTCAAGCGCGGGAACAAGAGCCTTTTGACGCAGCCCCTTATCTTTGAGGCTGAGTATTGCTTAAGAGGAAGAAATATAAGAGCTATTTCTTTTTACTATCATATTCATCAAGAACATCCTTTACATTCAAAAGCTTTACTTGTATCTCCAATAATGATAATTTCTTTGCTGCTTTTTTACTTATATCGCTATCTGAATTCGCTGCTTTTTCCATCCATTTACAGGCTTCCCTTACATTATAAAAATTATTATCTTCATCACTGTAAAGTAATCCCACCAGATATTGTGAAACTGCATTCCCTTGCTCAGCAGCTTTCAAAGACCATTTAAGAGCGCTGGCATAGTTTTTTGTTACACCTTCACCATCATAGTACAGATAACCTATAAAACATTGTGCAGCAGCATTATTTTGTTCTGCCGCTTTAAGACTCCATTCAAAGGCTTGTTTATCATCTTTGTTGACCCCACAACCATTGTAATACATATATCCGAGCATACACTGCGAAAGAGCGGAGCCCCTTTTTGCTGCATCCATGTACAAACGAAAAGCCGTAGCATAATCCTTTTCTACACCATATCCATAGAAATAGATAGTTCCAAGATTATGTGCTGCAGCTATTGATCCTTTTTCCACAGCTATTTTATAGTATTTGATCGCCTTTTGATAATCTTTTTCCTCATCATACTTATATCCCATATCGAATGCTTCATCGGCAGACATCGTGTCCTCTTCCGTATTTTTGTTTGTAGTAATTACATCACCATAATTATCACGTATTAACCTTAAAATACGTTCAACCTCAGAACGATTACCTTCCATCGCGGCTTCGCATAATCTCTTAGCCTTTAGTATATCTTTGGGTACAAAGTCTCCATAATAATAATGAGAAGCAACAGCCGTTTGAGCCCCTGGAACCCCTTGCTCTGCGGCCTTCTCTAACCATTTAAAACCTTCAAGTTTATCTATAGGGACTCCATAACCTTCATTATATGCTGTAGATAACATACATTGAGCTAAAGCATTTCCTTTTTCTGCTGCCTGCTTAAACCACTTTGTAGAGGTGGAGTGATCTTTTGGATCACGAACTCCTTTCCCATAATAGTACATTATCCCAATATAGTATAGTGATTCTGCATGCCCCTTTTCTCCTGCTTGTTTGAACAGAGGAAGTGCATGCGTATAATCCTTTGCCTTATAGTAATCCATCGCCTTTTTAAAAAGAGCTTCCGTTGCAGGATCATCTATAGTCTGGACAGCCACGGAATGATAGACAGGAAGATTTGCCTTCGCCCCTGTAATCAGTAAGGAGCAGATCAGGAGTAAGAATAGTTGTTTTTTCATTGTCTTATATGCTTTAATAAATAATGAATGAATTGGCTTCTGTTTTAGAGGTATTGGACAACGGCGTTATCCAGGTAAGGACAGAGGTGTTATCCAGGTAAGGACAGAGGTGTTATCCAGGTAAGGATAACGCCTCTATCCAATACAGGCGTTTTTAGAGCTCACCGGGACGTTCTTCGTCGCCCTCTTTCGGTCTGCCGCCGATCCAGATTTGTATACTGACGCTACGCGGTTCTTTTAGAAGATGAGGGCCAGAATACTGCGTCGTTACCGTCAGTGTATACTCGCCCGTTGGCAAATCCGAAGGGATCAGGATGCTGAGCAGTTTCGGATTGTTGGTGTCGAGCATGTCGTCGGGTAGCTTCGTGACAACGCCCGATTCGTTGGTCAGGGTGATGCCAACGGCCGGATTGGTGCCGACCTTCTTCAACATATTGCCCACCACTTTGAGGATACGGCCTGCCGTTGCGCTTCCGTCGCGGCGACCGGTTTTGATGTCCTGCGTCTCGAGGATATACATCACATCGGCTTTCTCGCCCAGAATGTTGACCGTCGTTTCGGCAATGGCCTCGCGCAGGCCTTTGTCTTGCGTCAGGCGGACGTAGATCGAGTTCTTTTCCTTATTCCAGGTGCCGCCTTCGACCACGCCCGTGAGCTGCGCCACGGCACGGAAGAGGCCGGTATTCACACTGTATCCGGTCAGGATCAGGTCCATCAGGATGCGGTTATACAGGTCAATGGAATGACGGAGGGTTTCGATGCGAAGCCCGGTGTCCTGTTTCAACATCTCGTCGATGATGTCCTGTTGGGTTAGACTGCCTGCCGATTCGAGGATCAGGATTTTGTCTGTTTTGTTGTCTGTCGTCACCGAGTTGTCGGCAAGCCAGGCTTTCAGTACTTTCTTCATACGCTACTATATTTAAGGAAAAGCTACGTTGCCGTTCCATTGTTTTTTCTTGTCTTAGAGTCTCCGGGCCTACCGTTGGGGGATGTGTCAGAAGTCCTATTTATAGCGTCTGTGTCCTGGCGGGCTTGCCCCGCCATCTCATCCTAATCACTGTAAATTAATTTAGGATAAGGTTGCGGGTCAAGCCCGCAATGACACACTATGGCGTCGGAGATTACTCTTTTATTCACTCTTTATCAATATCATAGGGGACACCATAATCCGGCGCTGGCCGAAATGATTAGCGCCGGATTATCTCTCCCAAAAGAAGGGAGAGCGCAATTCCAAGCGCACGTCTTGATATCTATGTGATCAGTTGATGTTTGTCAACGGCGGCAAAGATAAATAAACTTTGCAAACAGGGGAATAAAAAAAGGAGAAAAGAAACCGGTTCAAGAATAATGTTTATCTTTGTGTGGTAGTAAATCAAAACAAACACATAAAAAGAAGATTATGAAAAACAGTGTGGTACGACAAATAAAGACGAAAGAAGATGTGAAAGCCTTTTTCCAGAAGAAAATGGATGACAAAAAGGCGTGGATGGATTTTGTTAGAAAAGGACGTTCTTCGGAATTAGAGAAAAGAGAGATAAAAGTAGCGACCTTGGACAAGGTTTTCAAGGTATAGTATGTTGTATTCCATTATTTCCATCTCTAAGGATTCTCCCTATGAAGTATATGAGTTGGATGAAAATACAGTTGTTTTCTTTACGGAAGAAGACATAGAATACATAGTTGGCTTCGTTGAAGACAATATGTTGGAAATAGAAAACACTTATCAGATATATCTTACCAAGAAACATAGTGACAAGGTGATTGGCACTGATGTAAATATCGGTAAAACAATAGCGGCAATTATAAAATCTTTCTTTAGGAATAAAAATAACATATTGACTTACATTTGTGATATAAACGATAAACACCAAGCCGCAAGAGACCGCAAGTTTAAAATATGGTTTAATCGTTATGCAGAAATTAATTCGTTTGAACTTTTCCCTGCAGAGATACAAGTCGACGAGTGCTCCTACTATATAGCAGTTATTGTCAGCAAGGAGTATGGCGATATAGGGAAAGTTCGGGATGTTTTTAATTCTAAAGTACAGGAGCTAAAGTCAAAGATAGGTGGTATATAACCTTTATCATAAGGATATACCACCTATCTTTTTTATGCAAAGAACAATATCAACAACTGCGCCGTCAGCACCCTGAGGAACATGGTCAACGGATAGACGGTGGCGTAGCCGACAGACGGGGCGTCGTTTCCGGCCGTCGCGTTCGAATAGGCCAGTGCAGGCGGGTCGGTCGTACTGCCGGCGATAAGTCCCATCAGCGTAAAGTAGTTGACCTTGCAGAAGTAACGTCCGATACAGCCAACGATCATAAGCGGAACAAACGTAATGATGAAGCCGTAACCGATCCAGGCGAAACCGCCATTGTTCACGATCGTATCGACAAAGCCGTCACCGGCGCTGATCCCCACACAGGCAAGGAACAGGGTGATACCGATCTCGCGCAACATCAGGTTCGCACTCTGTGTCGTATAGGTTATCAGTTTATAGTGGTAACCGAAACGGCTGACCAGGATAGCCACGATCAGCGGACCTCCCGCCAGCCCTAACTTGACCGGCTGCGGAATACCGGGGAAGGTGATAGGGATGCTTCCTAAGATGATACCTAATGCGATACCGACAAAGATCGTGATCAGGTTCGGTTCGTTCAGGCGTTTCATCGAGTTGCCCAAAACCTTCTCGACATTGGATATAGCCGTTTCGGTACCGACAACATTCACACGGTCGCCCACTTGCAGGGTCAGCCCCGGCTTGGCGACCAGGTCGACACCGGCACGGTTGATACGGGTGATATTGATACCGTAGAGTTTGCGCAGCTTCAACTGTCCCAGGCGCTTGCCGTTCAGTTCCGGCTTCGTGATCAGGATGCGGCGGTTGATGAACTGGCTTTCCATACGGATCCACTGCTTACGCTCCATGTCGATCTCCTCGCCGATAAAAGTCTTGATCGTTTCGGCATCCGCCTCGGTCGTGATCACAAAGACTTTGTCGTTCTCTTGCAGGACTGTGTTCGCGGAAGCAATCTCGATCTGTTTATTGCTGTCGCGCCA
>ERZ791875.1682-NODE-1682-length-13561-cov-2.358507_pt1 | contig 13561 bp, 26 predicted proteins | sample MGYA00510278_ERZ791875 | MGnify/ENA primary metagenome ERZ791875 (study PRJEB30046, sample SAMN00792078) | human gut metagenome | study: EMG produced TPA metagenomics assembly of the A metagenome-wide association study of gut microbiota in type 2...
CGCTCCAGGCCCAGCCACCGAATGACGCCGGGGACAGGGGAAACAACATGGAAGAGCGCCGCCGTGTATTCCGCGCCTACGAACACATATCCCGGCAGCAGCAGCCGCTCCTCGGTCTGCCACTGCCCCCGCCGCCGGATCTCCATCCGCTGGGCCGGGGCGCGAGCCTGCACGCCTTTGCGCCGCAGTGCTGTGCATACATCCCGTTCCATCCCGGTCATGACCTGCAGCACATACCAGCCCATCAGCGCCGCGCCTCCTTTGTCCGCCGGTCCAGGATCTGGACCAGTTGGCGGTAAAGGTCCGGATGCTCTGCGCCCAGGGCGCTGAAGAACTCCGCCTTCAGCTCATCGGCGGCCGCCGCCACGTCCTCCTTGTTCTGTACATCGATCCGCTGCTTATATGCCACGGCTTTCGTCATGGCGTTGGCTTCTCTCAGCAGCTTATCCAGCGCGACGTCCGTCCACTCTTCGTCCGGTTTATTGATGATCGCCTGCACGATCTTCTGGCCGGCGATTCGGTTGATGATCTCCACGGCGTCCACCTCAGGCACTTTCGCCGCCGTCTCCATCATGGCCTTTATGCTTTCCTGGGATACTGCCAGCGCCTCCAGGCTGGCCATGAGGTCGCGTGCATAGTTCCCGATGGCCGACTTGCTGATCTGCACGTCAAGGCTGGCGAGGTACTCCCGTATATCGTTATACGTGAATTCCGCCGGGGACTGCACCATTGCGTCCACTGTGCTGCGGACCTCCGGCGGCAGCTGGCTGATCTTGCTCCGGCTCCTGTTTTTCCGCCGTCCCATCCGCAAGCCCTCCTACATATCCACCAGAGGGTCATCCAGCTTGCCGTAGGCCAGCTGTTTGCCCTTGTGCGTCAGCTTAATCTCCAGGCTTTCCATCGGGACGTCCGCCACACGCGCGGGGCGCCGCTCCGCTGCCGTGCGCACCTCGATGTATCCGCCGTCTGCCAGGTAGTCCACTGCGCTGCAAATCGCGCCAGTGCTCATGCCGCCGGCCATGACCGACCGGATGGCCGTCAGCCGCAGGAACTCATATTCCGCGCTGGCGAGCATCATGGTGCGCACGATTGCTCCCGTATCCGCCGCCAGCTGATTGGCCTGTATTCTCTGGTTGTTGTCGCTCATTTTACCGTCCCTCCCGTAAATACTTATTGATATCTGTCACCATCGTCTCCAGGCGCATCATCTGGCGCAGGAAGTCATCCTTGCGCAGGCAGTTCTCTTTAATATCCTCGATATCCGCCTGAAGCTTACGGGTCTCTTCCCGCAGCTCCTTGCGCACTGCCTGCAGCTCATCCTTTTCCACATACGTTTTTTCGATGTGGGAAATGGCTTTGCCCTGTTCGGCCACGGTCTTGTTCACCTTTTCAAGCGCTTTGTCCGCATCGGACTTTTGGGCGCTGCGCGCCTCCAGTTCCGTGACGCGGTCCTTTGTCCGGTCGCTTTCCGTCATGTTGCGCTTGAGCAGGAACGCCAGCGCCGTGCCGCCAAGGCCCAGCAGGCCCACCACCAGCCACCATGTACCCGGATCGAATGTCATCGCCCTTTTCCTCCAATCTTTTGAGGGGAAAAGAAAAAGGCATGATCCCCTCGGGTCTGAGGGTATCATACCTTATCTTTTAGGAAGCATTCTATATGAAGCACTTCCTCGAAAATATTTCCGCCTTATCCCCAAAATGAGATTTGGCCGGGCGGCGGGGCCAGGCGCTCTTTTCGTTCTTCTTCCCGGAGCTGGGCCGCCTTATCCTTGACGATCTCACGGATGGAGCGGTCCGTGAGACTGTACTTGCGGGCCAGTGCGATGACGTTTTTTCCGTTATACTCCCGCCGGATCAGTTCGTCGCGGACAGGGCGGATCAGTTCCGAGGCTTTGGGAACGTACAGGTTACTGGTCCCTTCATAGTTGTCGACGAGCCGGATGAAGCCTTCCATGCCGATCGCCTCCGCCAGTTCCAGAGAGCTGCCGCTCAGGTCCTCCAGCCGCAGCTCCTTCAGCAGCTCATTCCTCATTTTTCGGACGCCCCCGCGGCCTTCCGGCCTTTTCCGCTGCTCAGATACTTTAATTCTGTTTCCTTAGCCATATTCTTGAGGCAGTTGATCAGGGCAACGCCCTGGGCACGCGTCAGGAAGCGGAAGGGGTCTTCCGGGAAGCTGGTCACGCGGAACTGCTTAGTGATGAGGCCGCTCAGGCGGTAGCGCAGCGCGGCATCGTTCAGCGGCGGGTCGTATTTGTCAATCTCGCTCATGAGGAACCAGGCGTATTTTTGCTGCTTTACAGTCATGCGGCCCGGCGTTTCATCGTAATGACGCGGCTTTTTGCTCTTGTGCAGCGTCTCCGGTGCGGCCGCAGCCTTGCGGTGGAGCAGCTCACGGATAACGGCTTCTTTTTCAGCCTCCGAGAGGGCTTTAATGGAAGAGCAGCCTGTGACGCCTTCCACGAGGACGTGCAGGTCGTCGTCATGGCCCAGCGCCGGATCAGACAAGCCAAGCTCACGGCCCAGCGCATAGATGTATTTTATCCCGTCTTTTTCCTGTCTTTGAGCGCCCATGGCTGCTCCTCCTTTCTTGCGTTACGCTTCCGGCTCAGGGTCGTCGATGTCGATCCCGAACGTATCCCGTGTTTTGATCCATGCATCTACCCGTTCCAGCAGCTCAGCAGGTTGACGCATCAGCGCCGCACGGTCCAGCTTTTTCGTCACCTTGATGAGCTCCGTGTGTCCCATGCCCTCCAGAAGTGCGATGGTGTCCGCCTCGCCGAGATTTGTCACCAGGGAGCTGGAAAGCCTGTAGCCCACTACGCCGAATTTCAGGCGACGGCTTTTACCTGTGAGCTCGGCCCGGTGTGCGCTCACATATTCCTCTACTTCAGCGGCCAGCCGTTTGTACCGGTTCTGCAGAGCCGTCTCCCTCTCTTTGTACTGTCCCTTCAGGTCGTCGATCCGCCGTTTTTGCTCCACATCCAACTCTGTCAGCGAGAACCTGCATTCCCGCATCTCCTGCAGCGCAGCGTCCACGGCCGACCAATCCCGAAGCACAGGGATTTTTTCAACTTTCGTTCTTGCCATATGTATCCACATCCTTTCTCAAAAATTCCGCCCTCTGCATTTTTCCGGGCTTGGGACCGGCCCCGGCCCAATCGGGCAGGGGGCTGCATTACGGCCGGGGCACAGCCCCGGATGCGGCATTTTTCGTTTTACTTTGGCCTCTTCCACTGGTGCGTACTTTTTGCCGCACGACCGCCGCCGTACCAAAGCGCCCACGAGAATGTATTCCCTTTACCGTCCCCGCAGGCCGCCTCACGCATGGCTGCCTCCTCCCGAATGTACCATCCGGCGGGCCTGCGAATAGTACGGTTCCTTCGGGACCCAGTTTACGCCGTACAGCGCATAGAAAGCGTCGTTGCTCATCTGGAACCACTCGATGGCCGTTTGCAGCGGGTCCAGGCGGCGCTGCACACGCCCCTCGCCGTCCAGTATGTACAGTGTGCCGCCCACCAGACGGGCGGTACAGGGCAGATATTTTGACATGTCCATTTGTTCCATGGTGTAGAACACTCCTTTCAAAGCTTCATGAGCTTGCACCATTTCTTATCCAGCATCTGCGCTTCCTCAAGGATGGCAGACGCATGGTCAAGCACGTCTGCCGGAACGTCCAGGATAGGCTTGCCTTCGTATGGCGTCAGCAGCTCCGCCGCCTGTTGCCGAAGTCGTGCGGACTCCTCATTTAATCGGTCGGCTTCATCCAGCTTCTTTTGTTCACGCTGATATTCCAGATCGTTCAAAGCGATGGCGATGATAGTATCCAGCCGATACAAACCACGATTGCGCAGCCGGTCGATAATCCACAGTAGTTCCGCCTTAGTACAATCTTTCAACGTCATCGGAGATCCTCCTCCACCGTGTATACTTGACAGAACCAGCGGGGCAGGCCCTCATACACGAGCTTTCCTTTGGCCTCGCAGAAATAGAGGTCTCCATCTCGGCCATGAAAGACACGAGAATGCGCGCAGTACCTGCATCTTCGGTTCCGGCGCAGGCTGCGCCATTGCTGAATTGTCAATCCGATCACGCTCCTAAAAAACAGAGTTGAAACAGCCGCCGGGCCGTGGTATCCTGTACATGTAAAGCCCGCCGCCCGGTTTGCGCCCCGGGCGGGGCTTTTGGTGCGAAGCTGCCGTTACGACCGGCTACGCCGGCCCTCCTGGGCCGCGGCCCCGCGTACATTGTCCGGATTGAAAAAGAGGACCGTTTGCCGTATACTGGAGAAAAAAGGAGGCGGTCCCGTGACCGTTGATGAACTGCGCGCCCTCGTTATTGAATGCGCCGGCGAAAGCGTAGTCCGCGAAGCCGAAGCCGTTGATCCGGAGCAGGCGCACACTGTGCTGGCGAATCTGGTTGCAGACTGGAATGCCGGAAAAGACTTTGACCCCGGTGTATATGACTTTCTGCTCGGCCGCGTTGTGCTCCGGGACGATGATTCGCCGCGGCAATTTGGTATGCTGAAGCAGCAGGCGGTCTCCGAGCTGCGAGCCATCGTGATCCGTACATGGCTCACAGACATGTCCCGAGGTGTCGCCGCCACAGTGTGCAAGGCTCTTGCCGGTCTGGGCTACGGTGCACATATTTCCAAAAAGGGATTTGCGCTTGCGCCGCTGGACATCGCTGAGGCATGGAACAACCTCCATCCGGATGAGCCGCCGCTGGATATCGTCTGGGATTGAGTGCCGGGCCCCGCGTGCGCGGGGCCTTTTCCAGCACTCACAGCCCGAGGTTGAGTGCCTGAATCAGCACGCAGCCGTTGCAGTGATTTTCTTCCAGCTCTTCGGAACTCCTGCATTCCAACGGCCAGCGGCAATAGCTGTCACAGACAGTTTCCATCAGCTCCATGACTTTCTGCTCCCAGCAGTGCGCGTGCATCACGCGTGTGGATTTTACGGGCTTGCCGCAAAACTTACAGTTTGGCATTTTTCTCTCGTTCCTTTCTTCGCATCTGATAGGCCCACGTAGCCATAGTCCGTACATTGACGCCCATATCCTCAGCCACCCGCCGGAAAGATTCTCCGGAGCGCAGGCGCTCCATTGCCTCTGCCTTGAACTCCGGCGCATAGATGCGTCTCGGCTGGCCCTTCCGGCTCGGTTTTGGGCGGGCAGACTTGAAAAGCGGCCCCAGTATGTCCAGAATTTCCTCCCGGCTCACAAGATACAGCTGCGACAGGATTTTCACCTGCTGGCGCGGGTCGATCGCGTTTCTGTATGACGCCCGGATCTCAGATTTTTCCTGTTCACTCAGCATCCTGACTTTCTCCTTTGATGCGCCCGGCCCTGGGGACGTAGTGCCGGTTCTGGTGGTAGTTTTCCACTTTCCGCAGCTCGCCCACAAACCGGGACAACTGCTTTACCGCCTGCATGCCGGCTGTGGTGCCGTAATACCCTGCAATGGGTTCCAGCTCCTCCACAACATCCTTGTACTTACGCCGGAGCCTGCGGCAGTCACGCAGTTCTGTGGCCAGCTTCGCACGCTCATCCCGCGTAAGATTTTCGATTTCCAGCTTATGCAGCAGATCCTGCTGCAGGGCATCCTGCTCTTTCATCAGCTCGAAATTTGCTTCGTATACTTTTGGGGCGTCGTTCAGCAACTTCGCGGCGCGGGCCAGAATTTCCGACGCCTTTTCTTCCTGTTTTTCCGTTGTTTCCACCTCCGTTTCCGTCCTCTGCATTTTCCGGGCTTGGAACCGGCGCGCCATCGGCGCGGCTGCATTACGGCGGGGCCGGATGGCCCCGGCTATTTTTTCTGTTCTTCACGCCAGGCAAGGAACTCATCGCGGTGGCGTCGGTATTCAAACAAGATCGCCCAGCCATCGCGCCTTCGGGTCATCTTTTCCCATTCCCAGCACGTCCAATTGATGACCTTCAGTACCCATCCGTACAGCAGTCCCACGATGACAAGTGCGCCGAGGATCACGGATATCCCCAGCAGCATGTTGATTGTAAACTCCATCTACGTTTCCTCCTCTGCATCCAGCATCCACTCCCGCCGCAATCGGCCATGCAGATGCATGCAGGCCAGCGGCTGGCCCTTCTGCGTGCTGTGGCAGCACCCCTCATCATAGGGCTGCCACAGCGTCCCCGTCTGGTGCAGGCCCGGCGGGGAGCCGCAGCACCCGCAGCAGCTTTGCCCGCGGCAGCTCCGGTCACAGGGCACCACCATCCTGCATCCTTTATTTGTCCCCATGCTCCACCCGATACGGCGGCCCGGCCCTGCGCCTGCGCCTCCGCTGCTCCGCCTGTGCCAGCGCGGCAAGCCGCCCAGCCTCATAGCCCACATACAGCAGCAGGCCCATCAGCGGCAGGATAAGGGCCTCGCCGCCGATTACGCCGGGGCGGGAACTCTGCACCGTCAGGCACGCCGCCAGCATCAGCCCCGCCACGGCTCCGGCTAAAAATACAACAACCGTTTTCATCGTTTTCATCGTCCTCAGCCCTCCTTACAGCGCGGGGTTCACCTGCAGGGCCTTTGCCACCCTGCGCAGGCCCTCGCAGCTCGTGTCGTTCAGCTCAACTGCCTTCATGTAGATGTCCTGTGCCGTCCGGATGCTGTACACGCTGCGCGCGACGCCAAGCAGCACTGCAAGCTCCTTTTCGTCGCTCACGGCCGGGAAAAGGCTGCGGACGTCCTCTTTTGTGATTCGGCTGGAGCGGTACTGCCGCGGCATCTTCACCCGCGTGAAGATTTGTGCAAATTCCGCCTGCGCCTTGCCGCGGATGCGGTCGAACACCTCGCTGTTGCCGATCAGGCATACGCCGTTGCCCGGCGTACCGGTCACGATGTCCGGATCACTCAGCGACCGCAGCTCTTCGATAGCCGGCAGCTTCAGGTGCTGCGCTTCGTCCACGATCACCACCTTGTTTGTGCCCGCAAGGCGTGTCCGCACCTCCTCCATCATGTCCATCCGGTTGTGTTTGCCGCCGATTTTTAAAGCCTTTGCAAGCGCCCTGCACACACCGTTCAAAGATGCCGTGCTGGGCGTCATGCTAATGTACACGGTGCTGGAGGGGTTTTCCCGCAGGAACTTCTCCGCGCCCTTGGTCTTGCCCACGCCCGCGTCCCCGTGCAGCACCGTCACACAGCGGTGCAGCTGGCAGTACCGGATACTCTGAAATACGTCCTCGCTGATGCTGGTGGGCACATAGTCCACGGCCGGGCGGTACGGCGCTGCCTTTTCGGCGATCTCCTCGGCCGCCTCCTGCGCCCGGAAATATTCCTCCAGCGCCTTCTCGATCTTTTCCACGTCGCCGTTGTACGAGCTGTTGAGCCACCGGCTCAGTGAGCTGCTGTTGTTCATACCCAGCCGCCGCGAAAGCTCCGCCTGGCTGGTCCCGGCCTCGACATACGCTCTTGTCCGTTCCTGCAGCTCCTTGTTATATCTCTTCTCCATCGTCGTCTGCTCCTTCCATCCACTTTAAATAGTTGCGGTTCATCTGTGCGATATCCAGGTCGCCGGGGTCTCCGACCGCCACAGGCAGCGCCGGAGCCTGCCCGGCCTCGCGGTCGTACAGGATCTGCGTCTGTTTGATGTTTTTCTTTGCCACAGGCCCGGCCGCGTTTCGCGCCGCGATGTCCAGCGCAAGGGCCACGGGGTCGATATCCTCGCCGCGTGCCTGCAGCGCGCGGGCTTCGTTGCGTACAGCGCGCTGCGTCTGCCTCTGCAGCTTCAGCAGCTCCTTCAGCACCTCCGGGTCCTCGCCGTAGTCCGCCTCCAACGGGCTGCGCTCCACCGTCATCAGGTATGCGTCCGTTTCCGCGTCGTACAGCCGCACCTCTGAAAGATCCGCCGGGTCGTACCGGATGTATACCTTCCGGTCCATGTAGTGCCGGACGTCGGCATTCCAGAATTTCAGCGGCACGCCGTTGATGACGGTCACGACGCCCGCGCGGCCCACCTTCAGCGGCCTTGTGCTGCGCATCATCATCAGCCGCAGCACCGCCGGGTCTGCAGGTACCTTTTCGCGGACACTATACTCGTTGTATACGTCGATTTTCCGCTTGCCCTTGTCCTTCACCACCGGGCCGTCGTACTTTGAATAGTTGAGATCGTACTGGATGAGCTTGTCCAGGGTATCCCGTGCCTCGGCGTCCGTGGGAACTTTTCTTCCGGATTTCAGGATCGCCTTCAGCTGCTCCGGCTGTTCGGCCGGGGAACCGCCCGTGAACGTGGGGAACAGCCGCATGACGCGGTCCTTCAGCGCCCGGAAAGAACGTTCCACCACCTTCGCCCGCGAGTTCTTCGGGATGGCGTTCGTCATTTCCACTTCCATCCGCTGCATGATGGTCAGCGGCTGGAACGGCTTTTCGCCGTTGGCAAGTACCGCCTTTGCGCGGTGGCCCCGCCCGCCGAAATCGAACGTCAGGAACTCCCGGCCGTTGTCTGTATACAGGTTGTCCAGCGGCATCGTGCCCTGCCGGACGCAGCCGTCACGCAGCGCGTTCACGCTGTTCTGGCTCTTGCTTTCTCCCGAAAGGCTCCAGCCTGTGAAAATGCCGCTGCGTGCGTCCACCCAGGCGGATAAGTACATCCTGTGCACCTGCCCGCTCTCTGCGAGGGTGAGGATATCCAGCGTATACGTATCGCCGACCCACATCTGGTTGCTCACCATATTGCCGTAGCGCCGGGCAATGTACGGGCTGTACTGTGCCCACCATTCCCGCGGCCCCTCCCGTGTGAAGCACAGGGTCTCCGGCGGGATCTTCTCCCGCACAGCACGCTGGAACGTTGCCGCCGATGGGAGCGGCAGCGCGTTCACCGCGTTCTGCATCGCCCATTCTTCCGTAAGCTCCATGCTGCGCTCCACACTCAGCTTTGTCTGCTGCAGGTAGATGCCGCAGAACACTTCCCATACCGCAGGGTGGATGCTGTTCTGCCCCTTGCGGGCTTTGCCGCGGTTCTCCACAAGGCTGTCCCAGTCGCCCGTGCGCACGGCCTGCCATTTGCGGTACAGCGTTGCCTTGCTGATCTGCAGCCCCGGATGCCGCGCCTTCAGCCGCTCGACGAAATCCCGGTCCGCCTCCTCAGCCTTGCCGGAGCCGCGGCGGAACTCCCGCCACTCCGCCACGGTATCCATCCAGAACGCGATCTGGCCGCGCTGTTCCACCGTGTATGCGTCCAGTTCCTTGCGGCCCGGCGGGCGCTTGCCCGCCTTTGATGCGGCGGACGCCGCCTCCAGCGCCGCTGTTGTCTCCGTCTTTTCGCCCTGCTGCATGTACCAGCGATGCTGCGCGTCGAGGGGGAGGGAGGACAAGAAAAAGAGATAGGATGGCCTATTTCTCTCATTTATAGTAGACATTGCATTCAGCTTTCCACTTTCAGCCAAGCGTCGTGCATGCCTTTCCGATATTCCCGCCAGCACTGAATATTCACTGGCATTCAACATGACTTCCAAAAAATCACCTGCCTTGACCTGCCATCATCAGGCACGGGGCGGTCAGCCCCCGCGCGACAGCCCCGAAGGGCTGTTTCGGCTATTACTTTTTTATCCGGATCAGTCTGGGTCTTCGCCGGATGTATGTCGCCCAGACCTCGACTGGTCCGTCTTCTTCATCTGGTATCGTCCGGCTGAACGGGATGCCGAACTCGCAGCGAAGAACGTCTACGCGGTCGCGGGATACCAGTACCTCAGTTGTCAGGCCGCAATGGGCTTCCAGATATCTGCGCAGCGGCTCTGCTGCCTGCATCAGCTCTTCGTAGTCGTTCATGACAGTTTTTCGCCCTTCCTGGTCAGGTCATGGAGGAGCCTCTGGGTCTCCTTCGCCATTTTGAGAGAGCTATTGTACATCTTAAGGATCTTCACAAGCTCATCCAGGATTTCCGCACCGCTTTTTCCATTGAAAACCTCCACCGGGGCGCCCGCAGCTTCAAGGTCACGCATCAGCCGTTCCACCATCTTGCCTCTGCTGTTCATCGGCCCGCCGCGCCGGCACGGCCGCACCTTCTCACCGTCGTCTATCATCAGCCCATCGGGAATGCCGTGTTCCAGCACACCCTTGCGCAGCGCAGCCAGCGTCTTTTCGTTGGGGATAAGGTCTTCCCGCAGCTGCCGGCGCATCCGGTCTGCGAATTTATCCGCTGTTTCCTGCGCGGTATCTGCGCCGAGGGTTTCTTCCATGGGCTTCAGCGTGCCGCACAGCTCCTGGATCTGTTCCTCGATGAATTCGTCCACGTTCGCAGTGGTAAAGGAGACTTCCGTCTCCATATCAATGATGAGCCTGCCCTCATCAAGGCGTTTCGCCATTTCACGGCACAGGTTCTTCTGGAACGTTTCCACGGCGGCATGGATGCTCTTCTCAACGCCTGTGAGCTTGTCTTTGTTCATGTTTTTATCCTTTCTGGCCTCCGCGGCCCGTTTGTGGTATTCTGTTGGTGAGGGCAGCGTTGCAGCGCCGCTCTACACAACAGAAATGAGGCGATACTGAATGTTAACAAATGACCAGTTGTTGAAAATCTTGCTCGAGGTGGAGAAACACCCAAATGGGGGAAGCGTCTCCGCTTTGGACCGGGAGATCCGGGCCAACCTTGATTGTGTCATCCCTTACGTGAATGACTACCACTACTACATGAGAAGTTTTACTCACAAAGGGCTGTCAGAAGAAGGGGTTGCGTTCTTGGCCGAATATCGTTCGGAAGCATAGCCAGAGAGTGAAACCTCCTTGGCATCAAATTCCTGTGTCTGCTCTTTCCCGTCATGAAAGAAGCAGATGGTTACTTTACCAGGCTCAACACGATACCATGCGACGCACCGCAGGCACTTCCCGTTTACGACCGGGTATGTGTCCTGGGCTCCGATTTGCATTTCTTGCGGACTTATCCGCTCAGATGGGTCCACCCATAACGGTTCCTGGTTCATGTATACTCCTTTCCGCCCGCCTCGTGCGGGCTTTTTATTTGGCCTGCCATCGTCAGTGCCGGGCGGCCGGTCCCGGCAGACGGCCCCGGAGGACCGTTTCGGCTTCTATGTTCCATGCTTTCGGGACGTGTCAAGCCTTGGATGTATTCCAGGGCGACCAGCTCGGGAAAGACCGGGTACGGAACTCTCGCACCGCTGCATCAGGGTCTGTTTTCAGCACAAGGCCAAATACAAGGCCGTTGCTGTCCACATCGCCCACGGCGTAAGTGTGTGACGGGTTCGCCGCCTTGCTGCGAAGGAGCACGCAGCGCTCCGCGCGTTTTACCACATCATAAGCGGCCTTAAAATTGCCTTTTAACTCGTTCATCGGGAAGCCCTCCTTCAGACTGCCTGCTCCATCGCGGAGCAGAAACAGTTTACTTCCCTCGGCCACAGCAGTTGCACGCCCGTTGGCGTCAGGAACAGGGCCGGGGCCTCTACATCGAAGATCGTCCCGTCCTTGATGCGCCGTAGCGTCACTTTCGGCTCGGTGTACCCTTCATCGAAGCTCTCCACCCGGTACAGGTCACCGTTGTGGTTGTAAATCTCGCCAACATAGATGGGTTGGCCGGTCAGTTGGTACTTTTTCATTGCATTGGCTCCTTTCCGTTTAAAAGCCCGTTTCCGGGCAATACTTGGCTTGTATCGGCGTAGGCAAGCAGCTCGATCGCGGCGGCCAGTGTGTCCGTCCAGCCGATATACTGCCCCGCCGGGCCGCGGATGTAGATGCGGCCCACGGAGGGGTAGTACCGAATGCGGCATGGTGCCCACGTTGGGCTGCGGCCGATCACCAGTTCGTGCCGACGAACTTCTAGGACGCGCAATGTCCATTGGGTCAAGATTTTCAGCGGCCGTCGGCAGCTGCTTTTCCTTAGTTCGTAGTGGAAGTTCATGCGTTAGGCTCCCTTATTGCAAATAAAAATTTCGTCGACATTGCAGTTGAGAGCACTTGCTATCGCTTGAGCGCGAAGCGGGTGAATACTAGTAGTTTCTTTTCTCTCTATGCGATTGATGGCTTGCCCACCCAATCCAGCTTTTAAAGATAAGCCATGCTGAGACAAGTGTGCATCAATGCGCTTTTTTCGTATTTCAGATGCGATGGGAATTAAATACATTTTTCGCCCTCCTTATTATCCGTTCGAGTAACCTGTAATCATTATATATTTTCCATTTGGGTAAGTCAAGCGTTTTTTGTTGTCCATTTGGAAAAGGTGTGATATACTTAATCCGGTACGAGGTGATAACATTGGCTCTTTCGGATATGCTCAAAAAATTACGCAAAGAAAAGGGATTAACGCAGAAGGAACTGTCAGAAAAAGCAGGACTTCCATTGCGTTCTATAATCAACTATGAAAATGAAATTCGAGAGCCCAATGCTAAAGCTTTAGTCGCTCTCGAATTAGCCCTCGGAGTTTCTGGTGCTTATTTGTTGGGACTAGAAGCATCCCCCACTTTTACGTCACACGAGACTACAGATGCTTTGAATGAATTTGCAAAAAAATACAATGAATTGGACGACGATGGGAAACAAGTCCTTGAAACCTTTTTGAACTTTGCCATCACTTCAAAGAGCAAACAAAAAACAGTGATTAAATTTCCTCAGCGCGTGCCGGATCGCGATGAGCAGGTTGAACAAAACAGCAACACAATAGAGTTCCCGGATGGGGCAACCGTCAAAATTTCCGAGCAGCCAACGGCCGCCGGATCTGGGGTATATTTAGGCCCGGAATCTTTTACCGAATATAGGGTACAGGATAACGAGTTGATTCGCCGCACGGCATTTGCGGTTCCGGTCTCCGGTGACAGCATGGAGCCGAAGTTCCACGATGGCGATATTGCCCTGGTGAACTTTGAGCCGGCAGAGCCGGGGGACATTGTTGTTGTGACCATGGATGGGCTGGGGTATATCAAAAAACTAGGTGACGGTGTGCTCCTTTCCCTTAACAAAAAATACAAGCCGATTCCCATGAAAGAAGACATGCGCGTGAACGGAAAAGTGATAGGGATTTTAGACCCTGAATGGTTCTAAAATCTATATTTTAATCGGACATTCTACTATTTGTATCTATTCCTATTATCGTTGTAGACGCGCATTATAACTTAATCGGACATAATTATTTTAATCGGACGCAAATGTCCGATTAAAATAAAAATTGGCCGCTCCAAAGAGGGGAAGAATCCCATCTCTGGAGCGGCTTGCTTTATTGTGTTGCAAAGCGGATTTTAAAAGCATTGCAAAGTGTAAAAAATGGCTTTGCGTCGCCGTTTTCGCCCTGTTTTTTAAAAACACGCGCCGCGCGGCATGGCCCGTTTTGCAAAGCCGTTGCAAGGCCATTTTAGCCCCGCCGCAAAGCACTCCCAAAAACACAAAAACCGGCCGAAAATCGGTCGGTTTTCTCATTTTAAACCAAGCGCCGAAATGCACCCGTTCTCACCGTTTTCCGCCTCACAAACATCCAGAAAACGGCTTTGTGATGCGATTTGCAGGAAAAAACAGCTTTTTGCAGGTTCGTTCGTCTCACGTTCTCATTCTTTCTGCTCTTTTACAGCAGCCATTACTTTATCATTGTGCCGCCGCTTCAGCGCGACCCGGCAGGCGGCC
>ERZ791875.1689-NODE-1689-length-13507-cov-2.706884_pt1 | contig 13507 bp, 9 predicted proteins | sample MGYA00510278_ERZ791875 | MGnify/ENA primary metagenome ERZ791875 (study PRJEB30046, sample SAMN00792078) | human gut metagenome | study: EMG produced TPA metagenomics assembly of the A metagenome-wide association study of gut microbiota in type 2...
TAGATCACTTGGTTTAGAGCCAAGTTACTTAGGATATGATAAGAAATCCAATAGAGAATTAAAAAGAGCTAACAAGAAGATGTCTGAGTACGGTCTTCAGTTAAGAGAAAAACAGAAAGCTAAATTCATCTATGGTGTTTTGGAAAAACCTTTCCATAACTACTATGAGAGAGCTGATCAGATGAAAGGTATGACTGGTCAGAACTTAATGACTATTTTAGAGTCAAGATTAGACAACGTAGTATTCCGTTTAGGATTTGCTAGAACAAGAAAAGAAGCTAGACAGATCGTTGACCACAAATTCGTTACAGTTAACGGAAAACAGGTTAACATTCCTTCTTACCTTGTAAAAGCTGGCGATGTTATCGAAATCAAAGAGAAGAATAAAAACATCCAGAGAATGAAAGACATCGTTGAAGTAACTGGTGGAAGATTAGTTCCAGACTGGTTAGAAGTAGATGCTGAGAAATTACAGGGAACTGTAAAAGAATTACCTTCCAGAGAGCAGATCGACGTTCCAGTTGATGAAATGCTTATCGTCGAGTTATATTCTAAATAAACCGGAGCAACGGATTAACAAGAGTAAAGCCATTGTCTGGCAGTTTTGCCAGATCATATGGCGTTTACTTTTTAATGTAAGCAAAAAACCCGAGAAGGAGGGACTTTGTAGTGTTCGATTTTCAAAAACCTAAGATTGAAATCGCTGAAATTTCAGAAGACAAGAAGTACGGCCGGTTCGTTGTAGAACCATTGGAAAGAGGCTATGGTACAACTCTTGGTAATTCTTTGAGAAGAATTATGCTTTCTTCATTACCAGGTGCAGCTGTTAGCCAGGTTAAAATTGATGGTGTATTGCATGAATTCAGTTCAATTCCTGGAGTAAAGGAAGATGTTACTGAAATTATCATGAACATCAAAGAACTTGCAATCCGCAATAATAGTTCATCCGATGAACCAAAAGTTGCTTATATTGAATTCGAAGGTGAAGGCGTTGTAACTGCAGCTGATATCCAGGTTGATTCTGATATTCAGATTTTAAATCCAGATTTAGTGATCGCTAACTTAAATGGTGGTGCTGATTGTAAATTATACATGGAGCTTACCATTACAAAAGGCAGAGGATATGTCAGCTCAGACAAAAATAAGACAGAAGATACTCCAATTGGCGTAATCGCAATTGATTCTATCTATACACCGGTAGAAAGAGTAAATCTTTCTATTGAAAACACTCGTGTCGGTCAGATCACTGACTATGACAAACTTACATTAGATGTTTATACAAATGGAACTCTTGAACCAGACGAAGCTGTAAGCTTGGCTGCAAAAGTTTTAAGTGAGCATTTAAGCCTTTTCATCGACCTGTCAGAAGCTGCTCAGCAGGCTGACGTTATGATCGAGAAAGCTGATGATGCAAAAGAAAAAGTTCTTGAAATGAACATCGATGAGCTGGAATTATCTGTTCGTTCTTTCAACTGCTTAAAGAGAGCAGGTATCAACACTGTTGAAGAATTAACAAACAGAACTCCAGAAGATATGATGAAAGTTCGTAACCTTGGACGTAAATCTTTAGAAGAAGTTTTAGCGAAGTTAAAAGAGTTAGGACTTCAGTTAAACCAGGGCGAAGAATAAAGCACAACGAAGTTGTGCACTTCTCTTTGAACTGCTAATGTTCAAAGGGTACCTTATGAAAAACGGGCAGAAATAGTAAGTCCAATGAGCATGCAGTATGTCCGTGTGAGGTGACAACACCCCACATTTTCATGAGTGGCAACTATATAAAAGGCATTCGGTAAGTAAGTCCAAAGAGCGTGGCCGGATGTACACCACAAATGGAGGAATTTAAAAATGGCAAAATATCGTAAATTAAGCAGAACATCAAGCCAGAGAAAAGCATTATTAAGAGGTCAGGTAACAGCATTATTAAACAACGGTAAAATCGTTACTACTGAAGCAAAAGCAAAAGAAGTACGTAAAATCGCTGAAGGTCTTATTGCAATGGCAGTAAGAGAAAAAGATAACTTCGAAGAAGTTACTGTAAAAGCTAAAGTTGCCCGCAAAGATGCTGAAGGCAAGAGAGTAAAAGAAGTAGTAGACGGTAAGAAAGTAACTGTTTATGATGAAGTAGAAAAGACAATCAAAAAAGATATGCCTTCCCGTCTTCACGCTAGAAGAGAAATGCTGAAAGTTCTTTACACTGTAACAGAAGTTCCAACAGCAGCTGCTGGAAAGAAGAAAAATACAAAAGAAGTTGATCTTACAACAAAATTATTTGATGAGATCGCTCCTAAGTATGCAGATCGTAACGGTGGTTACACAAGAATCGTTAAGATCGGACAGCGTAAAGGTGACGGCGCTTTAGAAGTATTACTTGAGTTAGTTTAATTCATAGTATAGCTGTTTATAGCAGTTCAGATGATATAAAATCCCTGGAGTATGGAATATACTTTGGGGATTTTTTCGTGTATAATGAAAAAAACGACTGAAAGCAGAAGGAAGAATGCAGCAAATTTTAATTATAGAAGATGACAGAGCTTTGAATCAGGGCTTATGCAAGGCGTTAAAAACAGATAATAACAGCATGCAGGTGTGCAGCGGACTTTATGCATCAGCAACAGACAGGCAGATTGTCTCCTGCGAAAATTTAAAAGATGCGAAAGAACAGATGCTCTGTGGAATCCCATCCCTGATCCTGTTAGACATCAATCTGCCGGATGGAAGTGGACTGGATTTTTTACAGAATGTAAAGAGGGAATACCCACATTGCCCGGTTATATTGCTGACAGCGAATGATACTGATCAGGATATTGTAAACGGACTGGAGCTTGGAGCAGACGATTATATCACAAAACCATTTTCCTTGTCGGTACTGCGCGCAAGAGTGAATACACAGCTTCGAAAAGCGGCGGCAATGAGTGAAAAAGAAAAGGATAACGAACATGTCTACCGCAAAGAACCGTATGTGTTTGATTTTGACCGGATGAAATTCATGGTGGACGGTAAGGAGATCGAACTCAGTAAGACCGAGCAGAAGTTGTTGCGGATTCTTGTGGAAAATGCGGGCATGAATATGCGCAGAGAACTTTTACTGGATCGTGTCTGGAGCGATGGCGCAGAGTATGTGGATGAGAATGCACTATCGGTATCCATTAAGAGACTTCGGGATAAACTTGGAGCGGAGCATGCGATCAGGACAGTGTATGGAATTGGTTACAGGTGGGAGTGATATGTGGATATTCATAGTGTTTGTCTGCGTGACAGTTACTGCAATTATTATTTTTGTAAATTACAGACGCACAAAGAAAACAATGGATACAATAGAAGAAATGCTGAATGTGGCAGTCAAGGGAGAATTTACAGAGGGACAATTCGACGAGACACGCATGTCGGCTTTGGAGACAAAATTTGCCCATTACTTAAGTGCATCTGCTCTGTCCGCACAAAATGTAGAGGCAGAGAAAGACAAAATAAAAGCATTGATCGCAGACATCTCCCATCAGACAAAAACGCCGATCGCAAATCTTCTCTTATATAGTGAGCTTTTACTTGAAGAGGAGCTTCCACAGCAGATTGAGGGAAATGTGTCTGCAATCCATGAACAGACACAGAAATTAAAATTTCTGATCGAGTCGCTTGTGAAATTATCACGTCTGGAAAATGGAATTTTACAGCTTGTTCCTCGGATGGAAAAGCTACAGCCAATGTTAGAGCGTGCAGTATGGGAACTGAAACAGAAAGCAGAAGAAAAAGGATTACAGATAAGTTTACATAATACAGATATAGAAGCTTATTTTGATCCGAAGTGGACAGGAGAAGCAATCTGTAATGTGATTGATAATGCGATAAAATACACAGAGCATGGGGAAATATGCGTTTCCGCTATTTCTTATGAAATGTTTGTGAGAATTGATATTGCAGATACCGGATGTGGTATCCGGGAAGAGGAGTTGCCGAAGATTTTTATGAGGTTCTATCGATCAGAACTGGTAAAAGATGAAGAGGGCGTTGGAATCGGACTTTACCTGACCAGAGAAATTTTGCAGGAGCAGGGTGGATATATCAAAGTGACCTCCGTATATGGACAGGGAAGTAAGTTTTCCATTTATCTGCCTAAAAATAATTTTTAAAAAAATACATCAACTATACCGGAATCGCTGAAATATGTTTTAAAATAGTAAATGGAATTCTTTCAATACTGTAAGAATTTCATTTGCCGTGGAAAGAGTCTGGAAAGAATACTGTGTGATAATCTGTATGTAACAAAAAATGTTATATACAGATTTTTTTGCTTCACAAAACAAGGAGGCTAAATCCTCTCCTCGCTAAAGAGCTCGGATTTTGCTTCGCAAAACAAAGGAGGATATATGGATATTTTAAAAGCATGTGGTTTAAGGAAAATATACGGAAGCGGAGAGACAGCCGTACATGCACTGGATGGTGTGGATCTTACGGTGGAGAAGGGCGAGTTTGTGGCAATTGTCGGCACAAGTGGAAGTGGAAAATCAACCCTTTTACATATGCTAGGCGGACTTGACCGACCGACAGAGGGAAAAGTGTTTGTGGATGGAAAAGACATTTTTGCATTGAAGGATGAGGAACTTACAATTTTCAGGAGAAGAAAGATCGGGTTTGTATTTCAGGCGTATAATCTGGTTCCGGTCTTGAATGTCTATGAAAATATCGTGCTGCCGATTGAATTGGACGGTGGAAAGATAGACCGAAAATTTATCGATAGCATTACAGAGACACTTGGATTGCAGCAGAGACTGGATGCACTTCCGGGGCAGCTCTCCGGCGGACAGCAGCAGAGGGTGGCGATCGCAAGGGCATTAGCGGCAGCACCGGCGATCATATTGGCGGATGAGCCGACCGGAAATCTGGACGGAAAGACCAGTCAGGATGTGCTGAGTCTTTTGAAAGTGACCAGCCGGAAATACGCACAGACTATTGTGATGATCACACACAATGAGGAGATCGCGCAGCTTGCAGACCGTATTATTCGAATTGAGGACGGACGTATTATAAAGTAAAAGACACTGACAGATTCGAATAGGAAACGGAGAAAAATTATGAAAGTAAAAAATCAGAAATGCATACGCAGACTAAGCTATAAATCGCTGTGGGCGTCCAGAAAAAGAAATGTTATCGCAATCTTTGCGATTGCACTTACCACGTTATTATTTACATCACTTTTTACGATTCTTATGTCGCTGAATGCGAGTTATGAGACTTACAATTTCAGACAGGCAGGCGGCTGTGCGGACGGAACGTTCAAAGAACTGAGTGAGGAACAGGTGGAAAAAATATCAGCACATCCGGGAATCAGGGAAGCCGGAGAACGCATCGTATGTGGATTTTGCACCACAGGTGTTTTTGGAAAAGTTCCGGTAGAAGTCAGTTACATGGACAAAAACTGTACAAAATGGAGCTATGCGACACCAACGACAGGAAGGGAGCCTGAGCAGAGCAATGAGATCGCAATGGACACGGTTGCATTAAAGCTGCTCGGGGTGACACCGGAGCTGGGAGCAAAGGTGACGATAGAGTATCAGGCTGGAGATAAAACGAATGGGGGATTTCAGGAAACAGATACGTTTATTCTGTCAGGATACTGGGAATATGATGATCTGATGCCGGTTCATTATATCAATGTATCAAAAGACTACGTGAAGTCAATGGAAGAAAAGTGGGTGGCATCAGGAGAGAAAGCTTTCCGGACAGACCTGAATGTCATGCTGCCTTCAAAATTAAATATTGAACAACAGATGCAGAAAATCGACATAGACTTAGGATATGACTGGAATACGAGAGATCAGGAGAACAGTGCCCGTATCGGAGTCAACTGGGGTCTTACTGCTTCACAGTTAAATGCGGGGATGGATCCGGAACTTCTTGCTGCGATCGCAGCATTTCTGCTTCTTGTGATTTTTACCGGATATCTGATCATTTATAATATTTTTCAGATTTCAGTTACCGGAGATATCCGGTTTTACGGGCTGCTTAAGACAATCGGAACAACGCCGCGGCAATTAAAACGAATGATCAGACAGCAGGCATTCCTTTTATGTGTGGTTGGCATTCCGGCCGGACTTCTTCTGGGATATGGAATCGGGGCATGGCTGACACCTATTGTTTTAAAGGGCACAACAGTTGTGGGAACACATGTAACGATCAGCAGTTCCCCGGTAATTTTTGCCGGCTCTGCAATCTTTGCAGTGATCACTGTTTTCCTCTCCTGTACAAAGCCCGGAAAAATGGCAGCAAAAGTTTCTCCGGTGGAAGCAACAAAATATACAGAGTGTGTCAGTGTGAAGAAAAAGCGCCGCAGCTCGCATGGAGCAAAGGTTTATCAGATGGCATTTGCCAATCTGGGAAGAAACAAAAAGAAAACAGTTCTTGTTGTGATATCCCTGGCACTTTCGGTGACACTTTTGAATGTACTCTGTTCTTTTGTGGGTGGCTTTGATACGGAAAAATATATTTCACAACGAACCTGCGCCGATTTTATCGTGAGCAGTACAGATTATTTCCGCTACATTGATGCAGATGAATATATTTCAGAAGAAACAATTGCAGAAATTCAGGAAAATACGAGTGAGACGGTCAGCGGTAGCGGCTATACGACAGATATGACCACAATGGTATGGATGGATACAGAGCAATATAAGAAAATGGCAGTACCGTATCTTGGCGAAGAAAAGCTGGAAGAAGAACTGGAGTATTATGAAAAAAGAGGCAGTGAGATAAAGACGTCAACGATACTGGAAGGTCTGGATGATACACTCTTTGAAAAAGTGACGATACTGGATGGAGAACTGGAGCCTTTGTTTGATGAGAATACACATGCAATTGCGATCAGTGTGCAGACAGATGATTATGGCAATGTGGAAAATATAGAACGCTATCCCAAAATTGGGGATACGCTCACCATGGTTTACCAGAATATGTGTTGGATCGATACCAGGACAGGTGAACCTGCTGATCCTGCGACAACGCCGGAAGAGTATATGGAGATCCGTGAGGAAGAACCAAGGGAAGTGGACTATACCGTGTGTGCACTTGTGGAAGTTCCATATGCAATGACATTCCGCTATAGCGGATTAGGATATGACACAATACTTCCGGCAGAACGGATGAAAGAGGACTGCGGTGCAGAGCTGATCCGGAAATTCTATCTGTTTGATACTCCGGACATGGAAGCGGAAAATGCGGCGGAGCGTTATCTTGCGGAGCTTACAGCAGGAGATACCTCTGTTCTGATGTATGAGAGTAAAGCTTCTATCCGAAGTGAATTTGAACAGTTTCAGAAAATGTTTTTCCTTCTGGGAGGTGTCTTGTGTGCGATCATCGGGCTGGTCGGTATTTTAAATTTCTTTAATGCGATCATGACCGGAATCCTTGCAAGAAAAAGAGAGTTTGCAGTGTTACAGTCGGTTGGAATGACAAACCGACAGTTAAAGCAGATGCTTGTGCAGGAAGGACTGTTTTATACTGCCGGTTCTGTGTTGGTGGCGTTTCTTCTGTCTTTGGTCTGTGGACCATTATCAGGAGACATGATGGAGAAGATGTTCTGGTTTTGCACTTATCATTTCACCATCCTTTCGGTTATTGCGATGCTTCCGGTGTTTGCAGTGCTCGGCTGCCTGATCCCTGCGGTACTTTATCAGGCGGGAAGCAGACAGAGTATTGTGGAACGGCTGCGGGAGGCAGAGTAAAGAAAATGAAAATTTTGGAAGATATTGGCATTAGATATGCTGGTATCTTCTTTTTTATATAAAAGAAATTATTGCTAAAAAGTATAAAAACATATAAAAAAGTATAAAACAATAGAAAAAGTATAAAAAACTATAAACGGCAAAAAATATTGTGAGGTGACATATGCAGAATCCATTTACAATGACATTTAGCAAAACTCCGGAATACACATATATACATACAGAGAAAACAGATGAGATATTGGAAAATTTTATTTATGATCATCCATCGGAGTCAGTATATAAGATAACAGGTGTCAGAGGATCCGGGAAAACAGTGATACTTGCGAAGGTGGAAGAAGAATTGAAGAATAATGAAAACAGGTATATAAACTGGCTTGTTTTTGATGTGAATCCAACAAGGGATATCCTCGAACAGATAGCGGCAATGTTAGTCAAAGCCGGTTTCGGTTCAGAAGAGAAAAAAACAACTGGAATCAATATTTCAGCAACAGTGCTGGGCTCTGGCGGTGGAATAGGATATACAGCGGACAAGAGTAATCATTTCTTTGACATTGGTGTAGAGGTTGAAGAAATGATACAGAATGTCCAGAAGAAGGGAAAAAAGATATTAATAGGAATTGATGAAGTATCAAAATCAGAAGAGATGATAAAGTTTGCATCAGAATATGGCAGGTGGCTTCGTGCTGGTTATCCGGTCTATTTTGTATGTACTGGTTTATATGAAAATATTCAGGAACTCAGCAATGTCAAGAATCTTACTTTTTTCAGAAGGGCAGCGACAATAAAAACAGAACCTTTGAATATGATAAGAATGACGGAGATGTATAGGAGAAAATTAAACATTGATGTCAGTCAGGCAAGAGAGCTGGCGAAGATTACAAGGGGATATGCCTATGCTTTTCAGGAATTAGGAGTGCTGTGTTTCAAGAAAAAGGCAGATGAGACACTAGAAGATATTTTGCCAAGGTTAAAGTCAGAATTGTTTGCTTATTCTTACGAAAAAATTTGGAAAGAATTGACGGAAATGGACAGATTTCTGGCTGGACTTTTGACAGAAAAGGATGAATATAAGCGTGATGAGATACTAAAGCTTATGGGTGAAAAGGCAGGCAGTTATTCTATGTACAGGGATCGCCTGATAAAAAGAGGAATATTGAATAGCAGGCAGGGCTATGTCTCACTTGCGCTTCCATATTTTGCAGAATATATAAAGGAGTACTGCTAAAATAAGAACAGTTACAATTTTATTTTAGAAGAAATAACATATAACGAAAAGAGTTCCACTCTGATGTAGAAAACAAACATCAGGTGGAACTCTTTTTGTGTATTTAACAGAAACGTATTCCTGTTAAATCATATCATACAAAATGATGATCCATCATGATATAGCTGAAAATCTGAAATAGAATTAGCAACCAAATTTAAAATATTTGCAGATCAGATTAAATAATTCAGCGCAATTAGTTGTAAAACACATAGTGACGACCTCCTTATTTTTATTTTGTGACAGCATATGGAATCGCTATCGGTTGTCCTTTAAGCAGTTCCAAACCGGTGTTCAATTCCGTGAAGAAATTGGGAACTTATGCTTAAATGTTACAAACATATTTCTTAAGGACAAATGTATTGTAACAAATATGTAATAAATGGACAATAGGAGGCGGCTGGTAATGCTTCCAATGCATGGAAAGTAAAGTAGCAGAATACGAAAATATCAATGGAGGGCTCAAAACTTCATCAAATCTTAATGTTTTACCTCATTGGAAGTTCATAAAGAATCCTTTACAATAAGTACATGATCATAAAAGAATGCTTCAGTGATGCACTGAGAACATTCGAATCCGGAGGAGAAGAAGATGTACCGTATATTAGTATGTGATGATGAAAAAGATATTGTTTCCGCATTGAAAATATATCTGATGGCAGATGGTTATCAGGTTTTTGAAGCTTACAACGGCAGAGAGGCATTGGAAATTTTAAAGAATGAAGATATTCAGCTTGTTCTTATGGACATTATGATGCCGGAGATGGACGGCATCACCGCAATGGTGAAAATCCGCGAGATCAGCAATGTCCCGGTCATTCTGCTCACTGCAAAAAGTGAGGACACCGATAAAGTGCTCGGACTTACGGTAGGGGCAGACGATTACGTGACAAAACCGTTTAACACCGTGGAACTACAGGCGCGCGTGAAATCCCAGCTCAGGCGTTACATGAAGCTTGGAGGCGGCACAGTCCGACCAGATACGATTGTGATCGGTGGGATCGAGCTGAATGATGTCACGAAGGAAGTGACACTCGATGGTGACAAAGTGCAGCTTACCAGGACAGAGTATGATATTTTAAAATTACTCATGCAGCATCCGGGACAGGTTTTTTCGCCAAATGAAATCTATGAGAAAGTGTGGAATGATAATCCTTTTCGGAATGAGAATACGGTAGCGGTACATATCAGACACCTGAGGGAAAAAGTGGAGTATAATCCAGCGGAACCAAGACACTTAAAAGTTGTCTGGGGGAGAGGCTATAAAATGGAAGGGTGAGTGAATACAGCGTAAAATACAAGACTTGCACATCAAAAACATGTAAAGGCAGGGACAGAAGGTATGGATAAGTGGAAACAATCAGGCATTGTAAAATTGATTGCGTGGATTTTGATCACAGTATCAGCATTGATGCTGTTGGCAGGCACAGCCGGGGCATATGCCATCAGTGAACTTGGGTTTTATACAAGAAGTGTAGAAGACATCCGGGAGGAGCAGTTTGAACGGATTGCCGGAAAGTACTCTGCGAGAGTGCTGCTGAATCTGAATAACACGGAAAATGAAACCTATTTTAAGGATACCAACTTCCGGTATGGAGTTGTGGAAGCGTCCAATTACGAGGAATTGGAAAAACTGGATCTGAATCAGCAGAGCACCTATGTGCAGTCGAATTTTGATGAGAAAGTAAGTCTCGACAATCTTCATCTTTTTCAGTGCAATATGAATGCTGACACATCGATTTATGTGGATAACTCTGTGCTTGGCGGGTATTACATTGCGTACAGTACCAGAGAGTACAGAAATAAATATATCAATGAATATGTGTATGATACAGATAGCGGTATTTTTTATTATCAGGTGTCAGATGTGCCATCTGCACAGATTTCAGAAGAAGGAGAAACTGCAGCTGAAATATGGTATTTCCCGGTGTCAGAAGTGAAAGTGACACTGGTGGATGACAGTACCGGAGAGACGACAGACTATGCGTATGTATACAATACGGCAGATAAAGAGTATGAGGCACTGCAGCAGGGGATGTCAGAAGGTGACGGTCAGGCGGTACTTTGTATTACCATCCAGAATGCAACAGGTGCAGATGAAAATGATCTGCGCAATGTAAAAAATATTCTGGAAAATGCACCGCTGACGTTTTGGAAGCTGACTGCGACCACCTATTCTTATGGAACATCAGACTGGACGGCAGAGATGCGTTATCCATATACGCAGGAACAGCAGACAGAGCAGGTCACAGTGTCAGAGACAGTCGTGAGCGCACCGACAACGGTTACATCGCAGCCGGTAGAGCTTTCCTATGTCGGAGGGCTGCCGGATGATATGATAAAAAACCGTACCGATTATGATTCCACCGAGGCAGATTTCCTTTCCACTGTTCAGGGCAGTGATGCAGGAACCGATTACTATGTATTATCTGTGATTCCGGATGCGGATAGTCTTGTAAAAAAAGAGGGTGTCGGAGTCTGGGGCAGCGATTATTTTGTCCAGATTAATGAGATTGTGAATCTGGCGGATCATATGAAATACAGCGTATATGTGATCCTCGCACTCAGCCTGACGGTGTTTGTGGCAAGCTTTGTCTATCTGGTAAGTGCAGCAGGACATAAAAAAGATCAAAAACAGGTGCAGGGAGGTTTTCTTTGCAAAGCACCGGCCGATCTGCTTACTGTCATATTTTTAGCAGCAGAATCAAGTCTGGCAGTGGGCATTTCACTGCTTGGCAATGCCGGAAGTCCTGACAACTATGTTTTTTATGTGGCGGCAATGCTTTTTCTGCTTCTGTGTGGCGGATGGCTGGCACTTGGGTATCTTCTGGATTTTGCAGTGCGCATCAAGCTTGGAAAGTGGTGGAGAAATACACTCATCTATAAAGTGCTCCGTTCGATCTACCGTGGCTGGAACAAAGTGGGCGAGAATAAGTCCATCCTGTGGAAAGGACTTGCGATTTTTCTTGGCGTAAATTTTTTGGAAGTTCTGATCTTTGTTGTGTTTGGTGTGGATTATTCTAAAATCATGATCGTCTGGTTTGCAGAGAAAGCCGTGATTCTGTTTGCGGGCGGTGAGGTCTTGATTCAGATGAAGAGACTTCAGGAAGGCGGAAAACATATCGCAGAGGGCGATCTGGATTATCAGATTAATACGGAGCATATGCTTCCGGCACTCAAAGAGCATGCGGCAGATTTAAACCGCATCAATGAGGGCGTTTCCAAAGCGGTAAACGAGAAAATGAAAAGCGAGCGTTTCAAGACGGAGTTGATCACCAATGTCTCACATGATATCAAAACACCGCTTACCTCGATCATTAACTACGTGGATCTGCTGGAAAAAGAAGAAATTCCAAATGAAAATGCAAAGGAATATCTGGAGGTTTTGGAACGTCAGTCTGCGCGCCTGAAAAAGTTAATTGAAGATTTAATAGAAGCGTCCAAAGCTTCCAGCGGAAGCCTTTCCGTGAATCTGGAAAAACTGGAGGCAGGTGTTTTTCTGGTACAGACGGTAGGGGAATTTAAGGAGAAAACGGAGAAGAACAAATTAGATCTTCAGATCAAAAAGCCGGAAGAACCGATTTATATTATGGCGGATGGCAGACATTTCTGGCGTGTCATTGATAATCTGATGAACAACATCTGCAAATACGCACAGCCAAAGACAAGAGTTTATATCAATTTAGAGCAGAGCGGAGAAAAAGTGCAGATCACATTCCGCAACACTTCCAGTTATCCGCTGAACATTTCCAGCGAGGAGCTGATGGAGCGATTTGTCCGTGGTGACAGTTCCAGAAACACAGAAGGAAATGGTCTGGGCTTGTCGATCGCAGGGAGCCTGATGGAACTGATGCATGGAAAAATGCAGCTTTTCGTGGATGGAGATTTATTCAAAGTGATACTGGAATTTGACCGGTGCGAAGTTTCATAAAAGTTGAACGTGGACAGTAAGAACAGTCTTAACATAAAAAATGTGAGGACTGTTCTTTTTTTGGCAATAAAATGTTTGCGGAACTTATATTTTATTGTATGTGAAAAAGTATTTTTGTGATAAAATATATTCATATTTGAAAAAACGGGCGTTCATTAGGATGAAATGATAGAACGAAACTTGGAGAAGTGCAGAAACGATGAAGATAAAGAATAGTATTTTAACATTATTGTTATTTTTTACTTTAGTGCCAGTGTTGGTTTTCGGGTTGTTTTCCATATATGAGACTAATCAGACAATCGATGAGATGGCGGAAAAGAATCTGAAAGCAGTCAGCCAAAACCAGATTATGAATATCCGGAAGTTCTGTGGGGACAGGCGGGAAGAGATGGAGATGGTGGCGAACTATTCGCTGACACAGGATGCAATCCGGTACAGTCTGGGGGAGAGTGACAATCCGGTGGATCAGGAGTATGTGAACAATGTCTTAAAGGAGCGCAAGAAATACGGAACATACGTGGCGAGTGTGTCTATTCTTGATAAAAATTTCCATATTGTAGGTTCGAGTGAAAATTATGACATCAGCGAGATCAGTGA
>ERZ791875.1690-NODE-1690-length-13505-cov-2.187881_pt1 | contig 13505 bp, 9 predicted proteins | sample MGYA00510278_ERZ791875 | MGnify/ENA primary metagenome ERZ791875 (study PRJEB30046, sample SAMN00792078) | human gut metagenome | study: EMG produced TPA metagenomics assembly of the A metagenome-wide association study of gut microbiota in type 2...
AATGCATATAATTTTTTTGTAAACCCTGTAAATTCTCTTTTCATCCGTACATTTTCCTTTTCTTGCCTCGGATAAGCGAAAAGCCTGCAGGCTGCGCAGGCTTTTCCCTTCGCGCGCATAAGCTCAGATCTCTCCGCTTCACAGCGCGGGGAGTACCCTCTATGGCGCCTTTTGTTTTTTATTTTGTCTTGCTCCAGATTCTGGCCGCATAGCGGCACTGCGGCAGTTTGCTGTAAGCCGCCAGGCTGCCGTCCTCATCATAGACCATCACGCGCGCCTTATAGTAATAGCGCGTCCCCTTTGTACCGGCAGTATTGACATAAGTCAGACCGCTGCCGTTGATCTTGCCTTGGTATCCCTTGTTGTAATAGGTCGAACGGAAAAATTTGTACTTGACCGTATAGCCCAGCTCCTTGATGGCATCGATGTCGCCCTCGGTTATCTGCAGGGTCACCTTGACGCTGCCTGCCGTGGTCTTGGTCGAGCTTGCCTTGAGCTTCAGACCCGCGACAAGATCAGCGAGTTCTTCCTCCCGCCGCTCATCGGAAATATCGTTGACCGTCAGCGTTACGATCTTCTGTCCTTCGCCGTACAATGCGGTCGCAGCCGCAGTGACAGTAAAATGTACCACGCCTGCCCCGCCGGTCAGCGTGACCTGTCCGTTCTCGTCGATCGTCGCGATCGACGGGTCATCGGAGGCATAGCTCAGCTTGCCGTCTCCATCCGTCTTGGCTTTCAGATTAAAGCCGGAGTCATCTACATCACGCTTGTAGCGCGTATACGCCGTTGTGACCGTCTGCTCGCTGCTTCTGACCTTCAGGATAAAGGTTTCGGAATCTGCCGTATAGTCCGCACTGCCCGCTGCTTTGACCGTAATCGTGGTCTCACCGATTGCCTGCGGCGTAACGGTTCCGTCCGCGGAAATCGACGCAACCTCCGGATTGCTTGATTTATAGGTGAGCGCGCTGCCCGCCGGACTGACCGCGTTCAGATTAAATGGCGCATCCCCCAGCAGCACTTCCGTCTTGCGGTTGCCGATGGTAATGCTCTGTGCACTCTTCTTGATCTGATAGGTCGTCTCTAAGGTTCCGGCATAGTTTCCCATCATCTGCACGTGTACCGTCGCTGTTCCGACCTCTACCGCATTGCTGACGGTCCAGGTATAATCCAAGCCGTTTTTCAGCGTCTTGCCGGAAGCATCCTTTACCGTAATCGAGCCCGGTTTGTTTTCCTTACCCGTATAGACGCGATTCGCCGGCTGTTTGACAGAAAAACCACTCAAATCGCGCGATGGCGCAATCGTGAACGGTACTAACGTGTAGTCCGTATACTGCCCCATGCCCATCACCATCGCATAGGCGGTGCCGCCCTCGGTATTGCCGATATAGCGCACCTTGTAGTCCACGCCCTCCGTCAAGCTGCGGCCGCTGTGTGAAACCTGCACCTGCGGCGTGACCGGCTGTCCGTTACGGTAGGCATATTCTGTATTTCCGGCAATGACAGCCTGTGCGTCAACCATCGAGTTTGGAGAAGTTGACATGGGATTTTGCTGCACATACCATACATTCGAGTCGGTCCGACCGTTCATGCCGTCCACCTTGCCGCCGGACGAATACTGCCAGAATGCGTAAGCGTTGCCGTAGTCACAGTTCTTGTTGTACTGCGCGACCCAGATCGGGTAGCGCTGGCTGAGCTGTCTGCCGTCAACGGTTTTGTTCAGGAAATTCAGATTGGCGTATACGCCTCCCTCGAAACGGCTGTTTTCCTCAATATAATCGCAAAACGCCCGCGCGTTCTCGGTCGCCTCGATCTTAGAGATCGTACCACTGAGAAATCTGCCTTTGGAGGAGGTCGAAAACTCATAGTCCATGAAAATCGGCAGATCAAGGTCATAGTTTCCCAAAAGCTCCAGTGTGTAACGCGCCTCGGCTCTAGCCTCCAGCGTGTTCAGCGCCTGCGAAAAGAAATAGACGCCGACCATCACGCCCGCTGCTTTGGCACCTTCGATGTGCTTCACAAAGCAGTTGTCCGGATTCATGTTTCCTGCCGCGCCGTAGCCGCGATAAGCCACGCGGATGATGGCGAAGTCCACGCCGTTTCGCTTCGCCGCCTGCCAGTCGATGGTCTCCTGATAAGCCGATACATCGACACCATCTACGATGATGCAGTTGTCGAACTGTGCATTGTGCGTATAAGTACTCCCCGTATACCTGGATACCGTTGTTGTCGCTGCCGACGCGCAGATGCTGCCAAATGCCAGTACGAGCGCCAAGGCGCAGCACAAAATCTTATAGGTTCTCTGTTTCCTCATCATATTCCCCTTTTCTTTATGTATCTTTTTATTTATGCGTAGTTTTTCGCTTCTTCCTCTTCCAAAACCCGATAGGCCACCTTGCCGACCAGCGTCTTGGGCAGACTGTCGCGGAAGTGGATTTCCTTCGGCATCGCGTATTTCGCGACATGCTTCTCACAATAGGCAAGCAGGATTTCGCGCGCCGCATCCTCTGAGACCTTGACGTCCGGCTTCAGTACGATAAAAGCCACGACCCTCTGCATCTTATAGGCATCCGGCACGCCGATGACGCAGCTCATGTGCACCAGCTCGTGCGCATCGAGTACGTTTTCGATCTGAGACGGATAGACATTATAGCCGCTGGTGACGATCATGCGCTTGATCCTCTGGCGGAAATAGATAAATCCGTCCGCGTCCATCATGCCGAGGTCTCCGGTATGCAGCCAAGTCAGCCCATCCGGATGCCTGCGCAGAGTGTTCGCCGTTTCCTCCGGGTTGCTGATGTATTCCATCATCATCGTCGGACCGGTCAGGCAGATCTCGCCCTCCGCGCCGTAAGGCACTTCCTCCTCGCTGCCCGGTTTGACGATCTTATAGAACGTATCCGGGAAAGGCAGTCCGATACTGCCCTCTTTCGCCCAGTGCGACGGTGTCAGACAGCTCGCGGTCACGCACTCCGTCGTACCGTAACCCTCTCTGACCGGAATCGTCGCGTTGTGCGCCGCGAGAAATTGGTCGAAACGTTTTTTTAACTCGATCGACAAAGAATCTCCGCCGCTGAAAACGCCTTTTAAGCAGGAAAGGTCCACGTGCTTGAGCGTTTTGAGACGCAGCAACGCCTCGTAGAGCGTCGGTACACCCGCGATGAAATTCGGCTTGTGCTTTTTTAAGAGTTTCGCGTAGCTTTCCGGATTGAAGCGCGGGATCAGCAGGCAGCGACCCCCTTGTGAAAGCATGGAGTGGATGCATACACCCAGTCCGAAGCCATGAAAGATCGGCATGACAGCCAGCATCTTATCGCCCGGCTTAAACATCGGATTCGTCGCGATGATCTGCTGTCCGAGCGCGTTGAAATTCAGATTTGAAAGCAGGATACCCTTCATCGTGCCCGTCGTGCCGCCGCTGTACAGAATGGCTGCCGGATCGCCAGCCTCACGCACGACATGATACGGACCGTGATAGTCCGCGCCGTCCCGCAGGAATTTTTCCCACCAGACGATTTCGGCGTTCGCCGGTACGCGTTTGATCTTGATAGTAGCCCTTGCGCTTAATCGGGCTGAGCGCATCCTTGATGCTGGTCAGAATCAGACTTCGCAGCTGCACCCTGCCGCGGATATTCGCAAACTTGCCGTAGAACTGATCGAGCGTGAGGCAGACCACACTGGCCGACTCGCGCAGGCAAAATTCGATCTCCGATTCACTGGACAGCGGATGCACCATATTGGCGATCGCGCCGACCTTATTGACCGCATAGAACATGATGACCGCCTGCGGCGCGTTCGGCATGCAGATCGTGACGCTTTCGCCCTCTTTGACACCGATGGCTGCCAGTGCGCGGGCGCATTCATCGACCTTACGGATAAAGTCCTTGTAGCGCACCTTGCCGCCCATGAAGTCATAGGCGATGTAGCGCGGATAGTTGACCGCGATCTCTGCGACCTTATCGTACATGCTCCCCTGATAATAGTCCAGATGTGCGGGCACCCCGCCGAGATTCTTCAGCCAGGGCGCGTTGACATGTAAATTCTCAAATGGTTCCATCATCCACCTCCTCATTTGCCGGAGTTTCCAGCAGCTGCGGGTTATGCAGCAAATATTTTAACAGCTTGACGGTTCTGGAATAGTAGTAACCGTCCGCAATCCTTTCGTCGAGTGTCAGACCCAGCGGCAGAACCTCCCGCATGCTCATGCTGCCGTCCGCTTCCCAGTGCGGCTGCAGGCTTTTCTCGCCGATGACGATAAAAATCGAATTGGTGCCCCAGTTGGACAGATGGTGATAGCCTGCTTTGAGACCGATCGAACCGAGGTTTGTGACAAAGCAGGTCGCATAGTTCGGATCCTCCTTGACCAGACTGTACGGCACGCGGCCATAGTAGTCCAGCCGGTGCAGCACCCACATCACCAGCCGCAGGACCGGCCGCGGCAGCCTGCCGAGCATCTCCATGCCCGCCGTCGAGTTGTCAATCTTATCGCTGCGGCATGCGTGAATCTCTGCCGCCAGCTTCCTGCGCACATCGTCAATGGTCGTCGTTTCGTCAAATTCGATAAACGCGAGCGCTTCGTGCGCGTCATCCTGAAACTGTTTTTTGACAACGAAGGCCAGTGAAAGCTTGTCTCTCTGATACACGCGTCCGCCCTTGATAAAGCGGTTCATCTTCGGTCTGAGCGTGATCGTCTTGACCAGCGCCGCCAGCAGCAGATAAAACAGTTTGTACGGCTCTTCGCCGTCCGGCAGCGCAGCGTTCTTCTCTGCCAGATACCGATCGATATTCTCCAAATCGATGGCTTCGCTGATAAACGCTTCGTTATCGGCGCGGTTCGGATAGAGATACGGCATGAACACGTGCAGCGCGTCCAAATCCCGCAGCCACACCGCGTCCCGACGGTCTCCCCATCGTTTTTTTTCGGTTGTCATATATGTTTTCTCCTCTCTGCGCTTTGGGCAAAGAAAAATGGTACTTACCCATAAGTAAGTACCATTATAACATTTTTTTCGTCTGATTTCTACCCGTTTCGGGCATTTTTCACAAAGCAAGGCTTTGGAAAATCTTACTGATTCAGATAATCCACAGCCATCTGCGCGTACAGCCCCGCGCCTTTGACCATCTGCGCCTCATCCACCTTGAATTTTCCATGGTGGTTGGCGTAAACGCCGTCGATCTCCGGATTGCGCACGCCGACCATGCCAATCACGCCCGGAATATCGCGCATCATTTCCGAGAAATCTTCGCCGCCTGTCGTCGGTTTCATGGCTTGGATTTTTCCTTCCCCGAAAATCTTTGCAACCGAGCCTTGGGCGAGTATTGCCAGCTTTTCGTCATTGATGGTTGGATCTACAATCGGGGTATAAATCAGCTTACCCTCGCAACGATGCGCTTCGCAGACATTTTTGATGACGCGCTCCATCGCCTGTGGAAGCATGGCGTTGACTTCTTTGGAGAAGCAGCGTGTCGTGCCGACCAGCTTGGCGGAATCCGCGATAATGTTCCAACCCGTACCGCTTTGGAATGAGCCGATAGTGAGCACTGCCGCTTCCTGCGGGTCAATCTCGCGACTGACGATTTTTTGCAGCTCCCCGACGACTGCACAGCCGGTTGTCAGCGCATCGATGCCTTGATGGGGTGCAGAGCCATGGCTGCCTTTTCCCTTAATCTGCACTTCAAAGAGATTGGCGCTCGCCATCACCGGACCCGGCGCAACGGCAACGTAACCGCTGTCCACATTTGCCCATACATGCAGTGCAAAGCATGCGTCGACGCCATCGAGCAGACCTTCCTTGATCATCAGCTTCGCGCCCTGCCCGTTTTCCTCCGAAAGCTGGAAGCAAAGGCGTACGGTACCGTTGATCTCGTCCTCCATGTCCTTGAGGATTTTCGCGCAGCCGAGCAGCATCGCGCTGTGGCTGTCGTGTCCGCAGGCATGCATGATGCCCGGCTTCGTGGATGCGTATTCCACATCGTTTTCTTCCTGCACAGCCAGCGCGTCCATGTCCGCGCGGAGCAGCACGCACTTGCCCGGCTTCTTGCCGCCGATGGTCGCAACAGTACCGTAGTTCGCCATCGTCACGAAAGGAATGCCCATTTTGGTCAGTTCCTCGCGAATCTTTTTGGCGGTATTCTCCTCCTGCAGACCGAGCTCCGGATACTTGTGGAAATAACGTCTCATTTCAATCGTATAATCAGCGTATTTCTGCGCTGCCTCTGCAATATTCATCTTCTTGTCCCTCTCTCTGATCTATCTTCTTCTGTCGTTTTGCCATGCGCTGCCGCACACTGCCGCGTGCGGCATACGATAGTGCCTGTTTATTTTGCGTCCTTGTTCAGGAAATCGACAGTCACCTGTACGAACAGCGCTGCGCTGCGTTTCAGGATGCCCTCGTCGATGTCGTATTTTTCATTGTGGTTGCCGTAGCAATGTACCTCGTCGCGGCTGCCCATGAAGCCGTATGTGCCCGGAATGCGTTCCAAATAGAGGGAGAAAGATTCTCCGCCCATCGTCGGCGGCTGTTCTTCCAGCGCATCCTCGCCGAACAGCTTGACGGCCGCGTTGCGGCTGATGGAGAGCATCTCATCGTCGGCATTGATTGTCGGCGGCCACATTTCTTCATATTCCAGCGTCGCTTCTACGCCGAGCGCCTTGCCGGTATGCTCGACGATCTGGCTGAGATCTCTTTTGAGATTTTTTCGAACCTCCGCGTCAAAGGTGCGCAGCGTGCCTTCCATCACGACCTCATTCGCGATGACATTCCAGCGCGCACCGCCATGGATGGTGCCGATGGTTAAAACCAATGGATTCAGCGGGTCGTTTCTGCGGGATACATAGGTCTGCAGGTTCATCGCGATGCTGCAGGCTGCGATAATAGCGTCATGTCCGTCCTGCGGACGTGCGCCGTGTGACGCATAGCCCTTGACCCTTACGGTGAACTTTCCGCCTGCGGCCATGATATTGCCTTTCATGAAGCTTGCCTTGCCGCTGGTGCCCGCGGACCAGGTGTGCATGCCGAAGCAGGCATCCATGCCGTCCAGACAGCCGTCCTTGATCATCAGAGACGCGCCCTGCAGGGTTTCCTCGGCCGGTTCAAAGCAGAGGTTGATGGTACCACAAAGCTCATCCTTGATTTCATTTAAGATCTTTGCCGCGCCGAGCAGGACACTGATGTGCGTGTCGTGTCCGCAGGCATGCATGCAATCAGGATTCTGGCTGGCAAACGGCAGCCCCGTTGCTTCGTGTACCCCCGAAAGTCCGTCGATATCTGCGCGCAGCATGATACCCTTGCCCGGCTTGCCGCCACGGATAACGCCGAGCACGCCCGTATGATCCGGAAACGTCTTATACTCGATTCCCAGCGCTTCCAAATCCTTCGCGATGGCCTTGGTAGTCTCTACCTCCTGCATGGATGGCTCCGGATGCGCGTGGTAATATCTTCTTCTGTCTATGATATACGCTTCATTGGCTTTCGCCAGTTCCCAAACGTCTTTCATTGTCGAATCTCCTTTTCTATATGTATTTTGTTCGGATTTTCCGCTTTTATCTCAACTATATCAACGATATCAAATTGATGTCCTGCGGGCAAGTGTGTATCCTGTGAAAGCAGGCAGCCTGCATCGGGAAGTATCCGCCCGCAGAACCGAAAAAGCACCCGCCTGCAGGTGCAGACGGGCACAGGTTGTTTTCTTAGAGTAATTTCGCGAATGCGCCCGCGATAAATACAGAAGTGATGGTGACTGTGATGAAGCCGCCGACAACCATGGACGGGAACATCTTGCTCAGCAGATATTTTCTCTCGTCTTCTGTCTGTCCGACACCGTTGCAGGTGGACTCTGTGATGATCGCGTCACATGGGAAGCCGTATAAAGCGGTCAGACCGTTCGCGAACGCCAGCGGGAAGGACATCTTCAGAATCTTCGCGATGATGAACGAGAACAGCGCCATACCGGCAACGCCGATGATGATGAGAATCAGCATTGGTCCGATGATCTGCTTCAGCATCTCCGGTGTGCAGTCCTTGAGTCCGTCGAATACGTACATCATCAGTGCAAACATCGTGATCTGGAAGGAGTTCGCTCTGTTCAGCAAATTGGAATCCAGAAAACCGATGGTGGTGAAGATAACGCCGAATATCAATGCCCAGATCGCGCCGCTGATGGTACCGATGACCGGGAAGGAAACGGTACCCATGAGGCTCGCGAGCCATGCCACGATGCCAAGCTTTAAGAGCATCATCACAGGGGTATTGTATTTTGCCGGAAGTGCAGGGATCAGTTTCTTCTTGCCGTCATCGGTCGGCACTGCGGTCATGCCTGCGTTTGCCATTTCAATTCTGTCCTGCGCGGTAATCACGATGGAGCCGTCACGCAGACCCTTGACAAGCTTCTTGCCGTAGGACTGCAGGCAGATTGCGGTCAGCGGATAGCCGATAAAGCCCTGAATACAGTACATCGCGAGCGCGAATACGGCTGCCAGCTCCAGTCCTGCGTTTTGTGCTGCGGTCTGCATCATCGTCGCCGCGATAATACCACCGGTCAGCGGCGGCAGACCTGCGATGATGAGGTCTCTGTCCATAACCAGACTGCCGACGAAATAGCCGAGTACCATCATGCCGGCAAGTCCTGCCAGACAGACGACAATGGTTCTCCACTGTTCCTTGAGCTGTTTCAAACTGATGACAGTACCCATGTGGGTAATCAACAGATAAATACCGATACTGCTGCCGAACGGAATCAGGACGGAGTCGCTGACGACTGTTTTGGGGATGACGGTCCAGTATCCGATCAGCAGTACGACTGCAGTGACAAATACGGACGGAACCCATGCTTTCGTCACAGTCGCGACCACCTCGCCGATGATGTAAACAACGGCGCAGATTACAAATGCAAGTGCAAAATTATACATAACCATAGCGTTTTCCTCTCTTTCGTTTCGATAAGTATGTTTCTATAGCCCGGCGCAAAAGCGCTATCCTTTCGCGCCTTCGGTGACAGACAGACCTTTTGGTTTTTGGTGGATGATTTTTCAGGTATCATTGCGAAAAAGGTTCTGTCCGATCAGCAAAGTTATGTGACCGCGGCGCATGTGCGCCTGCTTGCGCGGTCAAGGGGGATTCCCCTGTACAGGGCTGGGTTTTCACACATGCGCGCGCTTGCCGCAGCCTACCGCGCGTCTGCGCTGCCCAGATACTGCAGTGCGGCCGCTGTCATGGCGGTCATGCCGTAAGGCATGGCTTCCTCTCTGACCGCGCATTGCGGATTGTGCAGCGCCACCAGCGGTCCTTCGTGTCCCGCGTGCAGCATCATGTAGCAGCCCGGCGTATCGGTCATCTTCGTATAATAACTAAAGTCCTCGCTGAAAGAAAGCGGTTTTTCAAGCTGAAGGATTCGTTCTTCGCCAAGCGCTTCTCTGACAGCGCCCTCTGCCAGTGCAGTCAGTGCCTCATCGTTATAGCATGCCGGATAGCCTTCGTAATGGTTGATGTCAAATTCACAGCCGGAAATCTTTTCGAGCCCGGCAGCGATGTCAAAGACCTGTTTGTTGACATCCGCGCGGATGCTGTCAAGGTAGGACCGCGCGATGCCGCTGAATTTCGCTTCGTTCGGAATGACATTCGGCGCGTCGCCGCTGTGAATACTGCAGACCGGGAAAATCACTGTTTCCAGCGGGTCTACATAGCGCGCCGGAATCTGCTGCAGCAGCACGACTGCCTGGCAGGCTGCCAGAATCGGGTCTTTGGTCAGATGCGGCGTCGAACCGTGTCCCCCCTTGCCCTTGACTGTCACATCGTAAAGGTCTACGGAGGTTGTCAGTGGACCAGAATGGAAACCGATCTTTCCAACTTCTTCGTCCGGGAACACGTGCATGCCGAAAATCGCATCGACGTGCGGATTTTCCAAAGCACCGACCTCTACCAGCTCCTTTGCGCCGCCCGGCAGGGTGTCCTCGCTGTGCTGGAAGATCAGCTTGACGGTGCCCGCGAAGTCTTCTCTGTGTCTGCAAAGCAGCTTCGCAGTACCGAGCAGCATCGCTACATGCATGTCATGCCCGCAGGCGTGCATCATGCCCGGTTCCTCGCTGCTGTACGGCAGTCCGGTCTCCTCTGTGACCGGCAGCGCGTCAATATCTGCACGCAATGCCACACATCTGCCCGGTCCCTTGCCGCCATGGATCAGTCCGATGACCGCCGTCGGTACCGGGGACTGGATCTCGTCCACACCGAGCTCCGCGAGCTTTTCCCGGATCAGCTTTGAAGTCCGGAACTCCTTCCGTCCGATCTCCGGGTGTCGATGGATGGTGCGGCGGATCTGGGTGATCTCCTCCTGCAGCTGCAAAGCCTCTTCGTATAAACGCATTTGTTTCGCCTCCTGTTTGATGGCTTCCCATTCGTAGGCTGTGATTCGACACAGCTTCTTAACAGTTTTTTTATGATTTCAACACATCGGATTCTACACCGATTTTTGCGCTTTGTCAACTGTTTTTACGTGTTTTTTGTACTGATTCACATATTTTTTCAGTTCATTTTTGTTTTTGCTGTACAATTTTTAGGAACTTTACATTGCATGGGCAAAGGTATGCATCACGAAAAAAGGCATTTCGGTACGCAAATGGCGCTCAAAAATGAGCGCCATTTGCAAGGTATTTTTGTCGATGTTTCCTTCCTATATCTTCATAATATAGCAGCCTTTTCCCTTTTCCTTCGCTTGATACAGCAGCACATCCGTCTCTGACAAGAGACAGTCAGCCTCCTGCGGGAAAGTGAAGCATAGTGCGCCAATGCTGCAGCTAAGCCTTCCCTGCGGCTCCGCCGCTGGCAGTGATTCCAAGAAGCGATTCAATCTGCTTTCCATTTCACTGCGCGACAGCGGCTGTTCCACCATGACCGCAAACTCATCACCGCCAAGCCTACCGACCACGCCGCTGCCGTCGAAGAATGTCCGCAGTTTGTTTGCAACTGATTTTAGTGCTATATCACCCGCCGCATGTCCCAAGCTATCATTGATCTGCTTGAAATTATCGACATCCAAAAACAGAAACCAGCCTATCTGCCCATGCAGCGCCGCGCCGCTCTTTTGTTGCTGTTCGATATAGCTCCAAAACAACCGCCGTCCCATGACATCGGTCAAAGCGTCCATCTCGCCTTGGTATTCCTTGTATTTCATATATCGGTATACCAGCATAATCATCAGCAGCAGCATGAAATCCAGCGCCAGCATAGCCAAGAAAAACTGCAGCTGCAAAAGCAATACATCATGCCGTATGGTCTCCGATATCGCTACTTGATGTGCACCCAGCATATAGGTCATCCGATCTGAAAAATAAAATGCCGCGCACGCCGCGATTACGATGATGCAGAGACCGAACAGACTCAATCCCCGGAATATCTTGGTAGAGATATACGGACTGCTGTGCGAACGATCCACCGCAATCCGGTATTTTTGAATGAAATCGCTCTGATAAAACACATACAGCAGCTCCACGCTCGCTAAACAGAGCAGCTCGACTGCAAGATGTGTCGCATCCAGCCTCATCGCGCCCGTATGCGTAAACCCTCTGTCCGGGAACAACCATTCCATCGTCATATAGACCAGTACGGCGTACAATGCCGGAGAAATCAGTGCCACAACGCCGTTCCAGAGCAGCACGTGTTTTCTTTTTTTGGCAAAGTGAAACAGGATGCCGACCAGAAAGCCGAATGCAACACGGCTCCCGATGCTCAAGGTCAGACTTGCGAGCGGACTGCCGCTGCGAAACGGCGAAAAAAGCATATCATTGGGCAGCACATAGAACGCTGATGCCTTATACATACTGACCAGTCCGAACACCAGTCCAGTCAGTACGGACTCACACGGTCCGAAAATGCAGCCCGCAACGATGACCGGAACATAAGCCGTTGTAATCGAAATCGGCGGGATGTGTACATATCCCAGAAAGGTAAAGGATACGATGACCTCAAATGCCAACAAAAGTAAGAAGATATATTGGTCAAATTTCAAATGCTCTTGATGCTTGTTGATTCTCATATTCTGCGAGCCCTCTCTTTATTCCTGCAAATATCGCGCAGCCTTACATACCTACACGTTCCTAACCGGAACGAACAAGTGTATTTATTAGTTTAGCACAAAGTTTGCGCAGTGTCGAGCACTCCGGATAAGTATTTTTCCGGTATATCCGGCTGCCGCCCTGCATAAGATATCGTAAACCTATCAAAAGTGCGGAGGAATGATCTATGGCAGAAAAAAATTCGCGCCCGGAGACGCGAACCAGAGGGGAAAGCGGTTTGTTTCATAAGCCTTCCAAAAAAACAATTGTCAGCGGCGCCGCTGTACTTCTGCTCGGCGCCTTAGTCTTTGCGGCAGTCAGTACCGGTCTGCCGGACCGCATCCTTGGCGGCGGGAAAGAAATCTCGTTCACGCAGCTCAAAAAAGACGATATCCCGCAGACCATCGAAAAGGATGTGATCCCGGAATATCGCGAGCTGGAACGCGCGCTCGGCTGTCTGGTCGACGGCAAGGTCTATGTCGTCGTAACACGCGGCGAAAAACCGACTGCCGGATACGACCTCGCCATCGAGCAGATCCGTCTGCAAAAGACAGAGGACGGCGGCTCCAATATGGTCGTGACCGCGCTTTTCAAAGAGCCCGCTGAGGGCGAAACGGTCTCCCGCATCATTACCTACCCTTACGTCGTTGCCGAAACCGAACTCACCGGACTGCCCGATACCATTGAACTTGTCGCGCGCTACGCGGAGTGAGGCGGGGCGGCAGCGCGCCGAGGCGTAGGTGCACCTACGCCTCGATCAGCTGTTTCACCGCGCGTACGATGTCGGCAGCGGTCATGCCGTATTTGGCCTTGAGCTCATCCGGCTTGCCGGATTCGCCGAAGGTGTCCTGCTGACCAACCATCGCCATCTTGACCGGACAGTGGGTCGCAGTCACTTCCGCAACCGCGGAGCCAAGACCGCCGATCACAGAATGCTCCTCCGCGGTTACGATCGCGCCGGTTTCACGCGCCGCGCGGTAGATGAGGTCCGCGTCCAGCGGCTTGATGGTATGCATATCGATCACGCGGACTTCGATACCGTCTGCTGCCAGTTCCGCTGCGGCTAACATCGCCTCGTTGACCATGATGCCGGTGGCAATGACTGTTGCATCGGCAGCGTTTCCGTCCGCTTTGTCGCCGCTGCGCAGACAGACAGCTTTTCCGATTTCCAGCTTCGCCGCCATTTCCTCTGTATAGAAGGTCGGCACCGCCGCACGACCAAGGCGAATATATGCCGGACCGTCAAACGCCACTGCCTGTTTGATGAGCGCGGCAGCAGAAACACCATCGGACGGGTTCAGCACCGTCATACCCGGAATCGTGCGCATCAGCGCCAGATCCTCAAAGGTCTGGTGGCTCGCGCCGTCCTCGCCGACCGTAATGCCCGCGTGGGTCGCGCAGATTTTGACGTTTGCGTGGGTATAGCCGATGGAGTTCCGGATGATCTCAAACGCTCTGCCTG
>ERZ791875.1694-NODE-1694-length-13491-cov-2.323906_pt1 | contig 13491 bp, 14 predicted proteins | sample MGYA00510278_ERZ791875 | MGnify/ENA primary metagenome ERZ791875 (study PRJEB30046, sample SAMN00792078) | human gut metagenome | study: EMG produced TPA metagenomics assembly of the A metagenome-wide association study of gut microbiota in type 2...
TGCGGGCCTGGTTTTTTCTGGTTTTCTGTTGCTTTTTCTTATTATTAATTATGTCCCCCGCAGCTGTGGCCGTGTCCATGGCAGTTATGCTCGCCGCCCTCATGGTGATGGCTGCACATGGTATTCGGATCATAATCCAGGCTGCCATTTAACAGGGCCTCCACTGCCTGGTCCGCATCCCCGGACGCGCCCGGATACAGTTCAATTCCTGCCTGGGACAGGGCTGTCCTGGCGCCGCCACCGATTCCTCCGCATATCAGCACCTTTACTCCCAAATTTTTCAAAAATACAGCCAGAGCTTCATGGCCGCTTCCGCCGGTTCCCACTACCTGAGAGGACAGGATTTTCTTATCCTCTGTGTCATATACCTTGAACTCCTCTGTATGGCCAAAATGCTGGAATACCTGTCCGTTTTCATATGTTACAGCAATCTTCATTACAATCTCCTCCTGGTTTGTTATTACAGCGGCGTCTGCGGCACCCGCGTTTTTCGCAGTTCTTCCCGCAGCAGTTTCCTCCGTCCGGACACAGCTGGTAGTTGCCTCCCCGGATTTCCAGCCTTTTTCCATTGACCAGACAGTCCGCCAGCTTTTTCCTGGCTGAATTATACACTGCCTGGACCGTGGTCCTGGCCACCCCCATCTGGTCTGCGCACTGTTCCTGGGTGCAGTCCAGCCAGTCAATGAGCCGTATGGTCTCATATTCCTCCAATGTCAGCTCCACCGCACTATCCATCTCCTGGTTCAAAGGACCAAAGGTGTCTATGGCTGGCACGGAACAGATTCTTCTGGCTTTGTACGGTCGCGCCATATGCCTTCTCCTTCTCCGCTGTCTCACTTTGTTTTTGACTTATGTCAATAATTATAGGGCAGTTTATGACATATGTCAATATCTTTTTTACCTTTCGGTCCCATCTGACCGTCCAAACTAACAGGGCCGTCCCCTGCCTCATAACAATGTATGCAGAAAACGGCCCTGTCATTATTATTTCTTTGTGCCTCAACCGATATCTCCGTCTTATGAATAAGACGGCAGAAAGACCTGTCCCATATTGCCTGTCAGATGCCCCAGCCCCAAGCTGGTAACCATGGCCTGTTCAATTCCCGCCATCTGACCGGAATCCAGATGTCCTATGTATTCCTTCAAACGGTTCCGGTCTATGGTGCGAATCTGTTCTGCCAGTACGGTGGAATCCTGCTTTAAACCGCCGCGCATCCTGCGGATACAGACATGGGTGGGAATGGCTGCCTTGGTGGATCGGCTGGTGATGGCTGCCACGATTACGGTTGGGCTGTATTTGTTCCCCACATCATTCTGGATGACCAGTACCGGCCGGATTCCCCCCTGCTCAGACCCCACTACCGGCGACAGGTCCGCATAATATAAATCCCCTCTCAGAATGGTCTGGTGTGCGTCCTGGTTCATATTTTTGTTCTCTCTATACATATCATTACCTCGCTGATTCATAAATGGTGTTTTCTAATGAAGAGTATCACCATCCCTGAGGTAATTAATCATATGAGGGACAACCTTTTTTCACCCACAAGGTATCTCATAAAAACAGCACATATGCTGTCATCAGTATAAGCCCTGCACCCAGCATCATGAACCCGTATCCCATGCTGGAATAAATCATGTGCAGAAGCCTTACATCCTGGGCCTGCCTGAAAAACCGGCTGGACTCCCCCGGTGCCACCACCTGGTTCTTTTCCGGCCTTTTCATAAACAGGGGAAGAGGGCCTTCGCAGATCCCGTTGACGCATCTGGCCAGCACGGCTCCCAAAAAGGGCAGCACGGCAAGTACCAGGGGGCGGTAAACCCGATCCTCCAGGTTCAGCCATACCGGCCATCTGTCCACATAGACCCTGGTCCCGTCCTCCCCTGTCTCCATAAGGTATCTGCGGATGAACAGCACATACACCAGAATTCCTATTGATATGCTGATACAGGCTCCCCTGAGATTGGCCTCTGAAAAATACTCCACCTGGTGCGGGACCTGTGCCCCCCTTAAAAACGGACGGCTGATATCTGCCATACGGTCCATAATCCGGTGGGGGGCCATCCCCATAAGAGGGAGGAGACAAGCAGAGCCGCCCAGGGTAAAGCAGGCAGCCGTGCCGGCGTACCGCTTTTCCCTGTCATCCCTCTCCCGGCCCATTGGGGCCTTTTCCAGAAAAATGGCCGCAAACAGCTTTGCCATGTAGGCAACCGTAAGCCCTCCCGCCAGGAGGAAGGCCCACTCCAGCACCTGAAAGGGCAGGGCATCGGCGCCCTGGGCGCCCAGCACTTCTATATACTCCACTATACTCTCATGAAGCAGCGTCTTACTCACATACCCGTTCCACAGCGGGATACCGCATATGCCATATGCCCCCATGGCAAAGACCAGCATCAAAAACGGCTTGTTCCTGCCATATCCCCGAATCTCATTCAGATCCAGCTTATGCAGATTCATATAGATACATCCAGCCGCCATGAACAGCACCAGCTTAATCATGGAGTGGTTCACCATATGCAGCACGGTTCCGCTCACAGCCAGCCCGTTTTCCTCTCCCAGCAGACACTGCATGGCGCATCCCGTAAGGATGAAGCCAATCTGGGACATGGAGGAACACGCCAGGGTACGTTTTAGGTCAATGGAGAACACGGCCAGTATTGCTCCCAGCACCATGGTCACGGCTCCCGGCACCAAAAGCACCATTCCCCAGGCCATGTCATGCCGGAACATGGTCACGGTAACTGCCAGGATTCCGAACACGCCCGTCTTGGTCAGGATGCCTGACAGCAGGGCGCTGGCAGGAGCCGGCGCCACAGGGTGGGCATTGGGAAGCCATACGTGCAGCGGATACATCCCTGCCTTTGCCCCGAATCCGGCAAGCAGCAGCGCTCCTGCCAGATACAGGGGCCATGTTCCCCCTGTGGCCTTCCTGAACTGTGCCAGACTGTCCATGGATAGATTTCCTGTTCCCGCTGCAATCATAAAGATACCGAACAGCGCGCACAGCCCCCCTATAACTGCAATGGTCAGGTAGGTCCTGGCTGCCCTTCCCGCTGCCTCTGTCTCCTCCTGTATGACCATCACAAAGGAGGTAAGTCCCATTATCTCAAAGAACAGGAACAGGGAGAACAGGCTGTCGGACAGAAATACGCCCATGGTTGCCCCGCAGGTTAACAGGGAAAAGAAACAGTATCTTCCGCGATTGCCGTGTCGGGCAAAATATTCCATGGAAAACAGGGTGGTCATCATCCACATAAAGGCTGCAATGGTACTGTAGAGCCACCTGAATCCGTCCGCCCTCAGCCATATGCCCATCTCACAAAATCCGGCCCAGGAAAAAGCTGCCGGACTGTTAACGGGATAAAGGCAGAGCATGCCTGTAAATTCCATGACCATGGCGGCCGACGCAAAAACATCCCGGTTCCTCTCCCCTTTTTTTCCTGCCAAAAGACTGATAAAGGCTGCCAGAAAAGGCCAGGCCACAGCCCCCAACAGCCATATATTTCCTTCCATTTCCGCTACCCCCTTCATCTTTTATCCTTCCTACATACCTCCTGCCGCAATCCGGTTAAACACCTGAATCAGAGGGCCGGACCACAGGCCCAGGACCATGCTCATGGCAGTAATGGCAATCAGAGGAAGCTTCATATTCCAGTTTGGGTCACAATGAGTATTCCAATGGGAATCCTCCCTCCCCTCTGCCGGGAACCAGGCAGCCCCTATGATGAGTACCATATAAAACAAAGTAAAAAAGGCGGATATAATCAGGCATGCCACCCCCAGCATTCCCAGACCCCCTGCCTCTGCGGCAGCCGACCCAAGCATAAACTTGCTCACAAAGCCCGCAAAGAGCGGGACCCCCACCAGCCCCAGCCCGGCCAGGGTAAAACAGGTCATGGTAACCGGCATGGCCCTTCCCACTCCCCGCAGTTCATACACATATTCCCGTCCCCCTTTATACAGGATGGCTCCCGCGCAGAAGAACAGGGTAATCTTCATCAGGGCGTGGCATACCATATGGGTCAGGCCTGCTGCCAGCCCCGCGGGAGTCATAAGCATGACGCCCATAAGGATATAGGACAGCTGGCTTACAGTAGAATAGGCCAGCCTGCGTTTCAGATGCTGTGTGCAAAGGGCCCTGAGGGAGCCATAAAGGATGGTGATGCAGCAGACGCACAGAACCGCTGCCTGCACCTTTGTCCCTATAAGGAATCCGGCCCCGAAGCACCAGTACACCACCCGCATCAGCGCAAACACGCCCCCCTTCACCACTGCCACTGCGTGCAGAAGGGCTGATACGGGAGTGGGGGCCACCGACGCAGCGGGAAGCCAGCTGTGAAACGGGACCACTGCTGCCTTTACCCCAAACCCAAAGAAGGCCAGAATAAATGCGCCGTACAGATGACGCCGTTCCACATGGGACAGACCCTGGGGTATCACACCGCCCCAGGTAAAATCCAGGGTGGTTCCATATTCATGAAGGCTGATAATGCTGACAAATACCATGGCAGCCCCCGCCATGGAAAGAAGCAGATATTTCTTGCCCGCATAGATGGCCCTGGTATCCATGGCATGCATGACCAGCGGCAGGGTAGCCAGGGTCATAAGCTCATAGAAAAAGTACAGGGTAATCAGGCTGTGTGACAGCGCCACTCCCGCCACCACCCCATATGTAATGGAAAAATATCCGAAAAACTTGTTTTCCTTCCCCTCATGCTTCATATATTCAAAGGAATACAGTGCGGTAAGGGGCCAAAGCACTGCAATGAGACAGGCAAATACCCCGGACAGACCGTCCAGTCCCAGCGATATATTCATTCTGCTGCCAAAACGGTACAGCACCAGCGGCTGTCCGGGACGGTTTAACACCAGGGCCCCAATCACTGCCGAGGCAGCCAGAATTCCTCCCATTACCAGTATCTCCCGTTTTCTGCGCTCCTTTGGACGCAGTCCAAGCACAGCCGCGCCAGTCACCATGGGAAGAAGCACAGGCACCAGCAGATAATATGGATTCACACCCATCCCCCCTTTCACACCATATCAGAGGCAATGCCCCTCAGTAATTCAAAAACAGGATTTCCCAGGGCCCCCAGCACCAGCAGGGAGATGCCTAACACGGCCAGAGGCACCCCCATAAATGCAGATACAGACAATCTTCCATCTTCTGATTGATCCGTTTTCCGCCAATCCTTTCCCGGAAAAAATCCCTCCACAATAACAGGAAACAGATACCCCGCCGTCAGAAGGGCGCTGACCATAAGCACCACAGGCCCCAGCCATGCAAACACGCCGGCATCTGCCCTCATGGCACCCACGGCCAGATGCCATTTTGCCAGAAAACCGCCTGCCGGGGGAATCCCCACCAGTGACAGGGATGCCAGGGCAAAGCATACCATCACAGCCGGCATCCGCTTTCCCATCCCCCTTAACTCCTTTACCCTGGTGCAGCCCGTTTTACATATCACAGCCCCCGCGCAGAGGAACAGGGCGTTCTTTGCCAGGGCATGGAACACCATCTGGAGCAGGGAGCCGTAAAGACCTTCCATGGACAGCAGGAATACGCCCAACAGCACATAGGACACCTGGCTGAAGGAGGAACAGGCCAGACGCCTTTTCAGCTTCTTTTCCTTATAGGCCAGCATGGAACCGGTAAATATGGTCACCACAGCCATGGACAACAGGGCGTACTGCACCCATGTCCCCCGCAGGAACGCGGGACCGGCCATATTGTACACCACACGGATGACAGCCACCACCCCTGCCTTGGTAATCAGGCCTGATAACACAGCGCTGGCAGGGGCAGGCGCAACCGGATGCGCGATAGGCAGCCACGGATGAAGGGGCATAAGCCCTGCCTTACAGGAAAATCCGGCCGCCATACAGAAAACAGCCAGAAGAAGAATCTGCGGCCTGCCCTGGACCATTCCCGCTGCCTCCGTCAGAACCCCGCCCGCCTTAAAATCCGTTCCGCAGGCATACTGGCGGAAGAAGAAATATCCTCCCAGAGCAATGGATGCGCCCAGCATGGAATAGGCCAGATATACCATTCCGGCACGAAGCGCTTCCCTCTTCCTGGAATGGAATACCAGGGGAACGCTGAAAAATGTCATCATTTCAAAAAACAGGTACAGGGTAACAAAATTTCCTGCCCAGGCAACTCCTGTCAGGGCTCCCAGGGACATAATAAGGCATCCGAAAAACCGGGCATCTTCCTTCTCATGTTCCATATATTCAAAGGCAAAGAAAACCACCAGCACCCATATAAGGGATGCCAGACCGGAAAACAGGGCTCCGGTTCCATCCATCCGAAGGCACAGCTCCATGCCCGGTCCGATGCTCCACAGAGGCAGCTCCATCCCCATGCAGTTCAGGATGACCAGCCAGGAACACACAGCCTCTGCCAGGGACAGAACCGCCGCGGCTGTGTGAATTTTGTTTTTTCCCGGATTCCATATCCACAGGGCCCCGCCGGAAACCACTGGAAACAGCACCGGCGCCATCATCCACATTTCTCTCATGTCCTATGTCCTCTCCTTCTCATATACTCCCCTGCTGCCGGGGTCACCCGAAGTTGGCAAGCCCTGTCTCTATCATCCGGACCACAGGGCCGCAGCAAGTCCCAATCAGCACATTCCCAGCCATAAAACAGGCCATGGCTGCCGCGAAAGAAACATCCTTTACAGGCTCTCCCGCCTCAGGCACAGCCGCGTCCTCCAGACCTGCCGCCTCATAGTCCGCCTTCTCCGGCCCTCTTTCTGAAAACACGATGATGATGAGCGGTATGTAATACATGGCATTGAGGACCGTGCTGACAGCCAGGGCCCCCAGCACCAGAACCGTCCGGTCCAGATCATGAAACGAGGCCATAGCAAAGGAAATCTTGGAAACAAACCCGGAAAAAAAGGGGATCCCTATCATGGCCATACTTCCTACCACCAACCCGGCTCCGGCTGCCGGATTCCGCCTTGCGCTTCCCCTAAGGGCCGCTATCTCCTTCTGATGGCCGCAGCAGTCCATGAGGCCGCCTGCGGCAGTAAACAGCATGGGCTTTGTCACTGCGTGGACAATCATGTGCAGGACTGCGGCCGCCAGCCCTGCACTGGTTCCCATGCCGATTCCCATGAAGATATATCCAATCTGGGCAATGGATGAATAGGCAATGACCCGCTTGACCATATGCTGCTGCAGCGCCTTGGCCGAACCAATGACCATGGCCAGGATTCCGAACACGAAAAGCAGGTCATTGATCCGCAGCCGGATAATCAGATCCATTCCCAGAATCCGCATATAGACTTTGAGAAGCAGGATAATGTATCCCTTCAGAACCAGACCCGACAAAACAGAGCTGGAAGCAGCCGTGGCATTGGCATGGGCTCCCGGCAGCCAGAAGGGATACAGGGCGCTCTTTACTGCCAGCCCGGAAGTCATCATCACCAGAGCCATCTTAAGGGGAAATAAATCCTTTCCTGAGGATGCCAGCTCCCTGACAGCCCCTGCCATGGGTTCCATAAGGAGATGGCCTGTCTGGCAGTATAAAAGGGCAATGGAGATAAGGATGAGCCCGCTTCCCACCAGGCTCATGATGAGATAGCGTATGGCTGCCGCCACGGTCTCGCCGCTTTCCTTTGCGCACACAATGGCACAGGCTGAAATGGTATTGATTTCTATGAATACATAAGCGGTAAAAAGGTCATTGGTGTAGATAAGGGCCAGAAGAGAACTGAACAGAAGGTTCATCATCACATAATACAGGCCCGCCCGCTCCCCGGGTATGTCGTGTTCCAGGGACCGTTTATTGGCAGCCACCGTGAGAAACATCACAAGGGAAAAGACCAGGCTCATAAGAGCTTCCAGGGCGCCGGCCCTGACCTCATTCCCCCATGGCGCCGGGAAATGTCCCATCATAAAGCGAAAACAGGTACCGTCCGCCGTATATCCCAGAAGCAGGCCTGACATCACTGCCACTGCCCCCACCAAAACCAGGTGTAGAACCCTGGCCCGGTTCCTGCCTCCCAGAAGGGGCGTCACGATTCCCCCTGCCATCATGATGAATATACTGAAAAATGGAATGTTCTCAACCAGCCTCACCGTCTGTCTCCTCCTGTCCTTCATACAGCATGCCGTCCAAATCCAGTGTCTTGTAATAGTGGTGGAATCTCTGAATCAGTGAAAAGAGAAAGGCTGACACGCTGACAGACACCACGATTCCCGTCAGCACCAGACCGCTGGGAAGGGGATTGATGAATCCTTCCACAGATGTCCTTCCATCTGCTATGGGCGCCCTTCCACCGGCTATGTACCCCTTGGCCGCCAGGAACAGATACACGGACATATCCATAATGTTCAGCCCGATGGCCTTTTTAATCAGGTTTTTCTGGAGCAGCAGCATGGTAAACCCAATGGAAAACAGAATCATGGCCGCTGTCTCGTAGTAATTGGTCACAAGCGCCTGCATTATCACACCTCCCCTTCCCGGAACAGGGAATAAAAGCAATACATGGTCCCGGCCACCACCAGCCCCACACAGATATCCAGAGGCAGTATCAGGCCTGCGCTGAAGATGTTTCCCGGCCTTCCCAAAGGAATACCCGACTCCAGGTGGTTTGCCCCCATAAAAAAGGAATAGCCTTTTGAAAGGGCGTATACCATCAGCGCACTGCTGCTCATCACAGTAAAGATTTTAAAGCTGAAAAAACGGTGAATCCGCCGGTGCCCAAATGCATTGGCATATAGTATCAGGCCGGCCCCCATCACCGTTCCTCCTGAGAACCCGCCTCCGGGGGACAGATGGCCGTTGAGCACCACATAGACGCCAAACATAAGAATAAAGGGAACCAGCAGCCTGGCCACCTGTTCCAGTATGATATCCCTTTCCTCATCCTCTTCATGCTCCGTTCCCCCACTCCGGTCTTCCTTCCCGCTGTACCCGCTTTCGGATTTACGGCGCATGAGGGCTATGACGCTGACGGCTGACAGGAATAAGACCACAGACTCGCCAAAGGTATCAAAGGCCCGGTAATCCAGTATGATTCCGGCAACCGTATTCACGGCCCCGGTCTCGGACAGCCCGTTTTCCAGATAACGGCCCACCACCTCATTATTGGCCGGATTGTCCGCGGAGCCGAAGGCAGGCAGATGGGTTACCATCATGAGAAGCACTGCCATGCCCGCCAGACAGACGATCTGCGCCACAGCCCGGTAGACACGGCCGAATACACGCAGGGCATGTTCCTCCGTAAATTCCGCAAACCGCCTGCCCATAGTCCGTTTTGTATTTCTCTTTACAGCCTGCCCCGAAGCATACACGGTGTCTGCCGCTCCATGCACGCCATTCTCCCCGCCATGCACGCCATTCTCCCCGCCATGCCCGCCGGCCCCGCCTTCATGCACACCGGCCTCATCGTCCCAGTCCGGACCGTTTTCCACCCAGTCCACGAATGCGCGCAGACCGCGCTTGCCGCTGTCCTCACTCACTGTCTTCCCCCCTTAACCCATCGACCTTATACAGTGTAATAAAAAGCAGGATTCCCGTGACCCCTGCGCCCACGGCCGCCTCTGTGATAGCCAGGTCCGGGGACTGCAGAATCACCCATATGATGCTCATGATAAGGCTGTTGGCCATAAACAGGATGGCTGCCACCAACAGGTTCCTGCACAGGAATACACTTAAGGAACAGGCCATCAGAAACAGCAGGAGAATGATCTCAACCGCCTTCATATTCAGACACCCCGCATTCCTCTTTAAGGTTTGGATTGCTCCTGGCCTCTGCCCTGGCCACCATGTGGGAGGCCGCCGGGTTGCCAATCCAGATAAACAGAAGAATCAATCCGATTTTGGCCGACTCCATATTCCACCCGTTGGAGATTATAAGGCCGGCCAGTATAAGCATGCTCCCCAGGGTATCGCATTTGGCAGCCACATGAATCCGGTTCAGCGCATATTCAAACCGGAATATGCCAAAGGTCGCCACACAGAGCACAAACACTCCCAGCACAATGAAAATTCCTCCTGTCACCAGACCCATTACAGCACCGCCTCCTTTTTTGTATTTTCCTTTCCTGCCCCACCGCTCTCTCCCCATTCCTTTTCACAGCCCATATGCCGGCCCAGAAGCCCTGTCAGAACCACAAAGGACAGGAAGCTGATAAGGGCATATATAAGACAGATATCCACCAGATAATCCTCATGGAACACCTTTATGAGCAGGGCAATCATGAGAACAGTCTTGGTTCCTATCATATTGATGGCAATGAGCCGGTCGGAAAAGCGCGGTCCCAGTACGGCCCGCAGCAGGCAGAATATCATATTGATGCTGAGTATGATAACCGACAGAATCAGGATACCTGTAAACAGCCCCTCTGCCGCCCCCATCTCTGCCCCTATCTTTGCCCCTATCTCTGCCCCCATGTCCCTTCCTCCTATCTTACTTCCTCGATCCGCGCCAGCTGCCTTGCCACATGCCAGTCCTTAAGCCCCTCTGCCATCTCAGCTGTCAGCGCGTGGACCCACAGCACATCATCCTTCACATCCACCGTGATGGTGCCCGGCGTCAGGGTAATGGCATTGGCCAGGGCCGCCCTGGCTCCGGCGCTCTTTAAATCCGTCTTAACCGACACCAGACAGGGCGTGATTTCCATGTGGGGGGACAGCACTATGCGGATAATGGCCACATTGGCCTTCACCACCTCCCAGGCCACCATGGCCAGGAATACAAGAATATGACCCAGGCGCTTCAGGAGAAGCAGGTCCCCGGACAAACGGTAACCCAGGGCCAGATACCCAAAGCCGTATACCAGCCCTGCCACCGGGACTCCCACCGCCAGAATTTCAGCCGTGACCCTGCCGTTTAACAGAATCCACAGAAGATACAGCAATACATACATGTTCTTTCCATCCCCCTTGGCTTTCCAAACCGGCAAAGGGCTGCCGCCTGTTATAGCAGCAGCCCTTTCCTCTCATCCGGGAGTACCGGTCAGCGTTTTACAAAATATCCTTCTTTCATGATTACGTCCATGTTCTCAACAGCGATTGCACGGATATTCTCTAACGGGTTGCCGTTAATGACTAACAGGTCAGCACTCTTGCCCTCTGTCAGGGAGCCGGTCACATTATCAACCTTCAGCATCTCGGCGCCTGTCTTGGTAGCTGCCACAATGGTATCCATCTCGCTGATGCCTGCTTTTTCCACAAAGGAATACATCTCTCCGATGGCTGTTGTTCCGTATGGTGTAAGGCTGGAGCAGAAGGAGTCCGAACCAATGGTAAGGCCGATTCCCTTTGCCTTTGCTTTTCTTAAGTTAGCGTACACGCGGTTCAGCTCCTTCTCCGCTACGGTATCGCCAGGATACTGGTCATGCACCTCCGGGATGTATGGCGGAGCGTATGTCTTGAACCATTCGTTTAAGAACTGGATGGTGGGACAGAAATAAATGCCTTTCTCTGCCATGATATCCAGACACTCGTCATTTAAGGTCTGGCCGTGGATAATGAGATGTACCCCTGCCCTGGCAGAATCCAGGGCGCCGCCGTAGCCCTCTGCATGGGACCATACCGGGATGCCTACCATCCTGCACTCATCCACAACAGCCTGAATCTCCTCCAGCGTATAGTGCTGGTCCAGCTTCTGGTCCCAGCGCCAGATGCCGCCGCCTGTGGACCAGATTTTAATTGCATCCGGATTCTGGCGGAGTCTTCTTCTAACTGCCTTGCGCAGATCCCATGGTCCGTCCACACGCTCAGCCCATGGATGGGATTCGTCGTTATAGTAGCTGGGAAGCTTGTGGGAATCCCCGTGTCCGCAGGTACGGCAGAATCCAAGTCCGGTTGCCACTACCCTGGGGCCCTTCATGACGCCGGCTTCCACCATGTTGCGGATTTGGATGCCGGAACGGGAAATCTCGCCAACCGTGGTAAGGCCGTTCTCCAGACACTCATGGGCCTGCTGTACCGCCACCACTGTCTTCTGTACCACATCCTCCAGTACCCAGTCGCTGTCATCGTCTGTCAGGTTTCCTGAAAAATGCAGATGGGAGTCAATAAGACCAGGCATAATAGTCTTTCCGGTAATATCCACAACCTCGTAGTCAGGTCCGATTTCCTTGTCCGCACCAGCGTACGCAATCTTGTCATCCTCTGTCAGCACCAGACTGTTCACCACTGGCTCCGCGCCGGTACCGTCAATCAGTAAACCGCCTTTAAAAGCTACCTTCTTCATTGAAAAATCCTCCTTTATTTGATATATGTTGATGTATGATTTTATTGCCGTTATTTTGCAGCGGCTGCCGCCTTATTATTTGCCTTTGCCCTGGTAACAGCGCTAAGGCCCAGCCCGATGACCAGCCATGCAACCACGATGGCCCACTCTACAGGCTTAAGGGCTGCGGGGCTGAAGGGAACCACCATAAGCCCGATGATGATGGTACCTGCCAGACAAGCCATGCAGATGCCTGCTTTTCCGCCGGGAACCTTGTAAGGCCTTGGAAGGTCAGGCTCCGTATAGCGCATCTTAAGGCAGGCAAAGCTTACCATGGTGCAGGAGAAGATGAATGCCAGCGCCGACACATTGGTCAGGGATACCAGCATGTTTTTACCCAGGAAAGGACCCATAATGGTCAGGACTGCCAGCACTGTGTTGGCCATCTTCGGCGCCCCACTTTTTTCATCCAGAACCGCAAAGCTGTCCGGGAGCTGTCCTTTACGTCCCATGGCCAGCATGATGCGGCTGGTAGCTCCGTAGAAGGAATTCATGGGGCCCATGGGGCCTAATGTGGCGATTATCAGCATTGCCACATACAGAAACATGTTGATGTTCTTAAGACAGGCCAATGCCGGAACCGTGCTCTTTATAAAATCAGTCCACGGTATGATGGTGCCGAAGGAATAAATACAAATCATATAGAAACCGCCAGCCGCCAGGAGCGCCATGCTGATAACCTTGCCGAACTTGTTCCAGTCCAGGCCTTCCGCTGCTTCCTCGGCCTGCTGCGGTATGGTATCAAACCCTGCGTAGAAGAACGGAGTCATTACCAGCACCGAGATAATGCCTGCAAACATGTTGTTTGCGCTGGTCACCGTGGACGGTCCCTCCACCTGTGTAAAGGAGGGAAGGATGTTGGACGGCCCGCCTTTCACGAAGGAGATTGCCATTGCCAGGAGCATGCCCGCCAATAGGGCCTTTGTCAGAAATGCCTGCAGCTTAGCGGCCGCGCTGGCGCCCCGGAAGTTAAGGAGAATCACATAGACTGCAAATCCCAGCGCTATGACAGTGGGGAACAGATACACATCCGCCCCCATGATGGTATAGAGCTTAACCGCCCTGAGAACCGGGAACAGGCCCCCGAACATATCGGATACTAATGTGGAGATGGCGATGGCCTCCCATGGGCAGAGGATACCGTTGCCCAGCGCCAGGAACCATCCTGTTATGTATGAGACATTGCGCCCGTAGGTCCTGTCCACATATTCAATGATTCCGCCGGAGATAGGGATGGCC
>ERZ791875.1695-NODE-1695-length-13485-cov-8.171631_pt1 | contig 13485 bp, 8 predicted proteins | sample MGYA00510278_ERZ791875 | MGnify/ENA primary metagenome ERZ791875 (study PRJEB30046, sample SAMN00792078) | human gut metagenome | study: EMG produced TPA metagenomics assembly of the A metagenome-wide association study of gut microbiota in type 2...
TGCCGCCTGCGGCCCGGTTTGCGGAGCCTGCGTTGCCGCCTGCTGTGCCGGGAGAGGGGTTGCCTGTGCCGCCGCGGTCGGGGCCGCCGCATTCGCAGGTGCCGCTGTGCGTGGTGTGAGGGCGGGGAGGGGGTACTCCCCGGGGGATGTCAGACCGTCATTTTTTTTTTGGCCGAGCCCTGCGATTTTCATCAGGCCCAGCTCGACGAGCAATCGCTGGTTCGACGATTGCCGGATCTTCCCGTCGAGCTCCGTCAGGCAGGAGATGGCTCCGAACAGGAACTCGACACTGCAGGCGCCCGCCTGCGTCCGGTATCGTTCGAGCAGCGTTCCGGTCATTTCGATCAGCCGCAGCGTTTCGGGGCGCTTGGCCATCAGCAGGTCGCGCATGTGGCGGTTCAGGCCGGCCATGAAGGTCTGGCCCGAGAATCCTTTCGACAGCACGGCGTCGAAGGTCACCAGCACTTCGACGTAGTTGCCTGCCAGCAGCATCTCCGTGACGCTGAAATAGGTGTCGTAGTCCAGCACGTTCAGCGTCTGGGCCACGTTGCGGTAGTCGAGCGCCGTGCCGCAGAAAGACACGGCCTTGTCGAACATCGACAGGGCGTCGCGCATACCGCCGTCGGCCTTCTGGGCGATGAGGTTCAGCGACTCTTCGTCGGCCGTGATTCCCTCCTGTCGGGCGATGTATTTGAGGTATTCGACCGAGTCTTCGACGCGGATGCGGTTGAAGTCGTAGATTTGGCACCGCGAGAGGATGGTCGGAATGATTTTGTGTTTTTCGGTCGTCGCGAGGATGAAAATCGCATGCGCGGGCGGCTCTTCGAGTGTTTTGAGGAATGCGTTGAACGCCGCGGCCGAGAGCATGTGCACCTCGTCGATGATGAAAACCGAGTAGCGGCCCACCTGCGGAATGATGCGCACCTGCTCGATGAGCGTGCGGATGTCCTCCACCGAGTTGTTCGACGCGGCGTCCAGCTCGTGGATGTTCAGCGAACGCCCCTCGTTGAACGAGCGGCACGACTCGCACTCGTTGCAGGCTTCGGCGCCGTTGGGGTTCAGGCAGTTGATGGCCTTGGCGAAGATGCGGGCGCAGGTGGTCTTACCCACGCCGCGGGGACCGCAGAAGAGGTAGGCATGGGCCAGCTGCTCGCGCTCGATGGCATTTTTGAGCGTCGAGGTGATATGTTTCTGCCCGACGACCGAGGCAAAGGTCGCGGGGCGGTATTTGCGTGCGCTGACGATAAAATCACTCATAGTAGTGCAAAGATACGAATTCTGAACCGAGATTTCAAAATTAAGGATTTAAAAAGAAACCGGAGCCGGTTTTCCTCCCTTTTCCGTGGCTTTCCGCCCTGCCTTTCCATACCGCGGCCGTTTGTGCGGCAGCCCCCCCCCACTCCGGGCCGGTTTTTCCATGTCGCAGCCCTTGTGCGGCAGAGCGGTGTCCGGGTACTTCCCGCTTCCGGATTCGGTTTTTCCGGACTATGCCTGTTCCTGCGGGGGGCGTCGTTTCTGCTCCCTGCGCTCCGGCCCGGCCCCTTGCTCCGCATGCAGGTGGACAAAATGGCGGAGTCTGTCAGTCCCGGAGTGACAGGTTGTGTCAAAAAGTGACACGATGGCCGAAAATCACGGTTGGCAGGCGTTTTGCTGGATAGATTGAGGAAAGTTTGAAAAACAAATTATCAGAGATATGAATATCAATACATTAACTATCAAAGCGCAGGAGGCTCTGCAAAGTGCACTGACTCTTGCCCGGGAGCGCGGACAGCAGGCTGTCGAGCCGCTCCACCTGTTGAGCGTGCTGGTTCGCGAGGACGATTCGCTCGCCACGTTCCTGCTGGGGCGTGTCGGCGTGAACGTGCGCGGCCTGCGCGACGAAGTCGGTCGCGCCGTCGACTCCCTGCCGCGGGTCGAGGGTGGCGGCGAGCAGTTCTTTTCGCAGGATACGACCAAAGTGATTCAGCGCGCCGTGGACTTCACCAAGAACTTCGGCGATAAATATGCGTCGGTCGAGCACCTCGTGCTGGGCCTGGTGGCCGAGCGCGGGCAGGCTGCCGATTTGCTCAAGCGCAGCGGTGCGACCGAGAAGGAGCTTCTCGAGGCGATACGTACGTTCCGCAAGGGGGCGACGGTCGATTCGCAGACCTCCGAGCAGCAGTTCGATGCGCTGGGCAAGTACGCCGTCAACCTCAACGAGCAAGCCCGTTCGGGCAAACTCGACCCGGTAATCGGCCGTGACGAGGAGATTCGCCGTGTGCTGCAAATCCTCTCGCGCCGCACCAAGAACAACCCGATTCTCGTGGGCGAGGCCGGCGTGGGCAAAACCGCCATCGCCGAGGGCATCGCACGGCGTATCATCGACGGCGACGTGCCCGAGAACTTGAAATCGAAAGTGATTTACTCGCTCGACATGGGCGCGCTGATTGCGGGTGCCAAGTACCAGGGCGAGTTCGAAGAGCGGCTGAAAGCCGTCGTGCAGGAGGTCGTGGCCAGCGAAGGCGAAATCCTGCTCTTCATCGACGAGATACACACGCTCGTGGGCGCCGGCAAATCCTCGGGCGCGATGGACGCCGCCAACATCCTCAAACCCGCCCTTGCGCGCGGTGAGCTGCGAACCATCGGCGCCACGACGCTCGACGAGTTCCAGAAATACTTCGAGCAGGACAAGGCCCTCGAACGCCGTTTCCAGAAAGTCATGGTCGACGAACCGACGCAGGAAGATGCGATTTCGATTCTCCGCGGCCTGAAGGAGCGTTACGAGAACCACCACCAGGTGCGGATTAAGGACGAGGCGATTGTTGCCGCCGTCGAGCTTTCGACGCGTTACATCACCTCGCGGTTCCTGCCCGACAAGGCCATCGACCTGGTGGACGAGGCGGCTTCGCGGCTGCGGCTGGAGATGAACTCCGTGCCCGAGGAGATCGATACCCTCGACCGGCGTGTCCGCCAGCTGGAAATCGAGCGCGAGGCCATCCGCCGCGAGAAAGACAAGGAGCGGGTGGCGCATCTCACCAAGGAGATCGAGGAGCTGAAAGCCCGCGACGCCGAGATGCGTGCCAAGTGGCAGGGCCAGCGCGATCTGCTGAAGAAGATACAGGGTAACAAAGACAAAATCGAGGCGCTGAAAATCGAGGCCCAGCAGGCCGAGCGGCAGGGCGACTACGGCAAGGTGGCGGAGATTCGTTACGGCAAGATACAGGAGGCCGAAAAGGAGATTGCCGCATTCCAGGAGGAGTACAGGCTGGCTTCGGCCAACGGTTCGATGATCAAGGAGGAGGTCGACGCGCAGGACGTCGCCGAAGTGGTGTCGCGCTGGACGGGCATTCCCGTCACGCGCATGCTGGCCTCGGAGCGCGAGAAACTGCTGCACATGGAGGACGAGCTGCACAGGCGCGTCATCGGGCAGGAGCAGGCCATCGCCGCTATCTCCGACGCCGTGCGCCGCTCGCGCGCCGGGCTGAACGATCCCCGCAAGCCGATCGGTTCGTTCATCTTCCTCGGCACGACGGGTGTCGGCAAGACCGAGCTGGCCAAGGCGCTGGCCGAGTTCCTCTTCAACGACGACTCGATGATGACGCGTATCGACATGAGCGAATACCAGGAGCGCCACAGCGTGTCGCGCCTGGTCGGGGCGCCTCCGGGATACGTCGGCTACGACGAGGGCGGCCAGCTTACCGAGGCCGTGCGCCGCAAGCCCTATTCGGTTGTGCTGCTCGACGAGATTGAGAAAGCGCACCCCGATGTTTTCAACATCCTGCTGCAGGTGTTGGACGACGGTCGCCTGACCGACAACAAGGGCCGCACGGTGGACTTCCGCAATACGATTATCATCATGACTTCGAACATGGGTTCGCAGGTTATCCAGGAGAATTTCGCGGCGGCGTTCAACGGCGAAAAACTCGCACCCGAGGTGGTCGAGAAGACCCGCCGGGATGTGATCGACCTGCTGAAAATGCAACTCAAGCCCGAGTTCCTGAACCGTATCGACGAAATCGTGATGTTCGAGCCGCTGACGCGCAAGGACATCGAGCGCATCGTGGACATACAGCTGAACGTCGTGCGCCGGATGCTTGCCGAAAACGGCATCCGCCTCGAGTACAGCGACCAGGCCCGCGAATGGATTGCCGCCGCCGGATACGACCCGCTCTACGGTGCGCGTCCCGTGAAGCGTACGATTCAGCGCTATGTGGTCAACGACCTGTCGAAACGCATCCTGGCCGGCGAGGTCAACCGCGAGAAACCGATTCGCATCGGCGCCGACGACAAGGGGCTGACTTTCGCCAACTGACGCCGTACAGGCACTCTTCAAACCGACACCCGGCTTTACATCGCATGTAAAGCCGGGTGTTTTTGTTCTGCGGCGCCCGCTTTTCGGTGTGTCCGCCTGCCGTTGTGTCTATTCCCTTGCCTGTACAGGGCGGTCGCTTGCGGTTCAGTCCGTTAGGTTGTCGCCGGGACGGATGCCTGTCTGGATGTCTGCCGGGACGGATGCTTGCCAGAGTGCCTGCCTGAAAGCCTGCGTGAGTACCTGCCGGGACGGATGCCTGCCGGGGCAGGTTCCCGCCTGTCCGGATTTCCCTGCCGCCGTGTTTTCTGCCGCCGTGTTTTCTGCCGGCTGTGTGTGTGTCGTCGGGTGGTTTCCGGGCGGTGCGGGATTCCAGTTTGCGGCGGCTCCTTTGCCCGGCAGGAATGCCCGCTGACCGTATGCCGCTGCAGGCATGTTCCGCGGAAGCAGCCGCGGTCGGCCATTATTTCACGAACTTGCTGAAAAACTTCCAGAGCTCCTCGTTCGTGTCGATGTCCTGATCGCCCCACGCGTGTTTGCCGCCGACGATTTCGTAGAGCCAGACCTCGCTGCCGCCCGTGCCGCCGGTAAAGCGGTGGGCGATGACCTTGCGGCCGTTCTCCGGCGTGCGACCGGGAATCGTGTCCGTCTGCATGCCGGTACATTTGTTTTTGGCCGCCCAGTAATGCACGGCCATCGGTACGGGGACGTAGGCGCCCCAGCCGCCCTTGTTTTCGAGATCACCCTCCCATGCCGACGTACGGTCGGCCGTGCCGTGTATTTCGAACAGGGGTACGGGATGCGTGGAGTCGTCCGCCTTGTAAAGCCATTCGAGCATCAGCCCCGAAACGGGGGCCACGGCCGCGAAAAGCCCGGGACGCTGCGCGGCCAGCTGGTAGCACATCTCGCCGCCGTTGGACATGCCCGTGCAGAATACGTTGCGGCGGCTCAAGGCATGCCTCTTTTGCAGGTGGCGCACCAGCTCGGTGATGAACTTCACGTCGTCGACGGCCATGTCCGCCTGGAAAGTGTAACCTGCGTTCCAGCAGGTCTTGCCCCGGCCGTCTTTTGCTCCCTGCGGGTAACAGACGGCGAAACCGTGGCGGTCGGCCGTGGCGTTCAGCCCGAAACGGCCCGGGGAGTTATTGCCGCCGTAGCCGTGCAGGACAATCACCAGCGGGGCCCCTGCAGGCAGTCCTGCGGGCAGGTGGAGTTTGTACGAGCGTTCGAGGCCGCCCGAGCGCATGGTGTAGGACGGGGTGTCGTCCGCCGGGGATTGCGCGCGGCAGAAAGCGGCGGCGGACAGGAGCAGGCACAGGAGCGTGCATTTCATAAGGTTGCGTTTCATGGACGAGGGTAGTTATCAGAGTCCCTTGCGGGCAATGCGCCACGCGAGGTTGTTGTAGAGTCCGAGCAGCGGGGCGCGCCAGCTGCGCGGCAGGGCGTTGAGGATGCGCACTTTGCGCAGCGTGCGGCGGTAGGTTTTCGTGTAGCCGAAGAACCGGGCGGCCCGGGCTGCCTCTTTCGTGCCGCCTTTGGCGCTGATGACCAGCGCCTTGCTCAATGCCGCGCGGGCGACGAACTCGTTGTATTCGCCGGGCGCCGAGGGGTCGTAAAGTTCTTCGAAGCAATAGCGCGTACGTTCGGGCGTGTAGATTGCCGACGAGCGGTTCGATGCCACTTTCGAATAGTTGACCAGCAGTCGGGGCGAGAAGCAGACCGGATAGCGGCGGGCAATTTTAATCCACATGTACTGGTCGCCGCCGATTTTCATCCCTTCGGGAAATCCGCCGACCGATTCGAAAACCGCGCGGGGAATGGCGCTGGCCGACGGAATCGAGATGTACCGGTGCGCCGAGTCGCGGAAAAAGTTGCCGACCACGCCGCGCTCCGAGGGGGTGCAGGCGGGGAAGCACCCGTCGTGGCTGACGATGTTGAATGCCGTGGAGTAGATTCCGCAGCCCGGGAACTCGGCAATCATCGCGGCGATTTCTTCGAGGAATCCCGGCTCCCAGGTGTCGTCGGCGTCGAGCAGGGCGATGTAGTCGCCCGTCGATTCGGCGATGGCGCGGTTGCGGGCGGCGCACTCCCCGGCGTTCGCTTGCGTGACGAGTTTTATGAGCGGCGAAGCGATGCCGCGCACGATGTCGGCGCTGCCGTCCGTCGAACCGTCGTCCACGACGACGATTTCTGCGGGTTGCAGCGTCTGGGCCAGCACCGAGCGGACGGTGTCGCCGATTTCGCGTTCTTTGTTGTAGAGGGGTATGATTACCGAGAGGGTCGCGGATGCCATTGTTAGCGCTTTGATTTATTGCGAAGATACCGATCTTTTGCTACATTTGCAAATAAAACCCCGCCATGACCGCATCCGAGAAGATCATCGCATTTATCCGCAACACGTTCGACACGGCGCTCTACTTCGCCGTGATGGCCGTCAAGGAGAATTTCCGCAACTACATACGCCGTGCAGGCCCTGCGGGCGATCCGGCGCGCGGGATGGTCATCCTCGGCAACGGCCCTTCGCTGGCCGGCGACCTGCCGCGGCTGGTCGAGCGCCGCGAATATGCGTCGAAAGACTTTATGGCCGTCAACTATTTCGCCCTCGACGAGCGCTTTACGACCGTACGGCCCGCCTATTACGTGCTTTCCGACCCGATGTTCTTCCGTGACAGTGCGTACCGCGACCGGGTGGCCGAACTCTACCGTGCGCTGAACGAGAAGGTCGCGTGGCCGATGAACCTCTATGTGCAGTATTACAACCCCGAGCGTTTCGATTACCGCGCCGCGCTGCCCAACCCCAATATCCGCATCGTGCGCTTTCATTCGCAGATGTACAGCGGCTTCCGGTGCCTCGAGTTCCGGCTTTTCCGCCGCGGGCTCGGCAGCGCCAATTTCGGCACGGTCGTGCAGGTGGGCGAATACGTCGCGCTGCTGCTGGGATACCGCAGCATCGAACTCTACGGGGTCGACCACACGCTGCTCGACGGGCTCTGCGTCGACGACGGGAACCGCCTCTGCCGCGCCGACCGCCACTACTACGATGCCGAATCCCGGGCGCCGCAACCCGTCTATATGAAGGTGCCGCACGTGCCCTATACGATGTCGGTATACCTGGCCGAAGTCGCCGAGCTGTTCCGGGGCCACGAGGTGCTGCGCGACTATGCCGCCTGGCTCGGCGCCCGCATCGTCAACCGCACCCGCGGCTCGATGATCGACGCCTACGAGCGCGGGGCGGAGTGACCCCGCTGTGCAGGAAAATTTGGCACGGCGAAAGTCTGGACTCTTTTCCCCGAATAAAAAAGCGACCCGGTTTCGGGCCGCTTTTTTAGAACCGTATTTTTGCGTTGCTTTTTCCCGGAAGGTTATCCCAGCCGGCGGCCTGCCGCGATGATTTCGGCCATCGTGAAGTCTTCGGGGTTGTCGATGTCCAGCCCTTCGATGCGGTCGACCACGGCCATGTAGGGCTTATCGCCGATGCGCCGCCTGCCTTCGAGCCACAGCGTGCGCGGGAAGATGAAGAAGGCGCTGGTTTCGATGTAGACCGGTTCGATGGTCTGCGTGCGGGGAATGTCGTCGAGCCGGTAGTTGAGCGGCCGGCCGCCGAACCAGGCGAAAGTCTGGATTTTTTCGGCGCTGAACGCCGAGTCGTATTTGCCGGAACGCACCTGACGGAGCGCCTTGGAAAGCGTTTCCGCCCGGATGAAGGGCGATGTGGCATGGGCCAGCACGTAGAGGTCGGCTTGGACCTCGGCGGTGAAGCTGTCGTATATTTCGCGCCCGAGCGTCGTGTCGCAATCGAGGTCGGGGCTGCGGCGCAGCAAACGCACGCTTTCGGGCAGGTATTCGCGGATACGTTCGTCGCTGCAATAGACGTACACTTCGTCGATTTCCGCAACGCCGGTCAGCGTCCGGAGTATGTGGCACATGAGCGGTTCGCCGCCCAGCAGGCGGAGGTTTTTGCCCGCGACGCGCTGGCTGTTGAGGCGTATGGGTACGAATGCTACTGTTTTCATCGCTATTTCTCTTGGTTGTCAGTCCGTATCAATGTTCCCTGCCGGTTGCCGGGGCGGAATTCCTGCAGGGGTATCCGCCAGCACGCTGCGGCAGGAGGGGCTTTGCCTGTAAATTATTGTACCAGCAGGTTGCAGCCCCGAATGTCGCTGTGGTCGATGCGGCCTTCGATCTCGAAAGCCCCGTCCGCCGCCACGCGGCCCACGTCCTGCGTCTGGATAAAGGCGCACGACCACCAGGAGGCCAGGTCCGTGATGTTCAGTCCGCCGCGCGTGCCTGCCGGCAGCAGGTCGAACGGGTCGTTGACGTCGCGGGCCCTTACGCGCATCCACGCCGGGCAGCGGAAAACGTTGCCGCCCTGCGAGTAGGCCTGCGAGGTCAGCTCCGCCATGCCGTATTCCGAGTGTATTTCACCGACTCCGAACGCATCGCACAGGATTTTGTGGAACTCCGCTTTGGGAATCTCCTCGCGGTAGCCTTTCATGCCGCCCGTTTCCATGACCACCGTATTCGCCAGTTTCGGGGCGTAACGCTCCGCAAGTTCCCACAGCGCATAGCTTACGCCCAGCAGGATTTTGGGTTTCGGGTCGTCGCGCATCGCCCGCAGCAGGGCGTCGTAGTCGTCGAGGTAGAATCCGCCCGAGCCGCAGTCGGCAATCAGCCGGTCGGCCATGTAGATTAGCGACGAGCCTTTGCGCCGCAGGTAGTTGGGCAGCAGGGCGTAGAGGCTCCAGCGGGCCTGCTCGCCGTAGAACGTGCGGAACGAGGCGCGGAACGCCTGCTCGTAGAGCCCGAGCGAACGCATCGGGTGGCGCGAGAAGCTCATGCCCGTCGTCGCCGACGAGGTGAATACCGCCTCGGGTTCCCCGCCGCCGCAGTAGACGTCGTGCGTCTTGAAAAGTTCGATCGGCAGGCAGGGAATCGCATCCGCCGTGCAGATCTCGTCCGGCCGTATCCCGATGCGCGCGAGGTATTCGCGGTAAGGCGGGCACGCTGCGGCCTGGCGCCGGAACACTTCCAGCGCCGCCGTTTCGAATGCCGCTTCGTCCGCGATGCGGAATATGTCGTCGGGTGTTACCATCCCTGCAAAGGTACGTAAAATCGGCGTCCCGGTCAAAATAATTTTCGGCACCGCCGCCCCTGGGTTTTCACCCCTCCCCGCGGCCTTGTCGTCCCTTCATGCCTCCGCTGCGGGGAGATGCAAAAAATCCACAACCGGAACCTGTCCGGGGCCCCGATTATGGATCGTTATGGTGCTGCCTTGCGGCGGTGTCGTGTGTTCGCCCCGGCGCTACTTCTTGGCTTTCGGCGCAAGAATCATGTTCATCTTCTTGCCGTCGAGCTTGGGCATCATCTCCACTTTGGCCACCTCTTCGAGGTCGGTGGCAAAGCGCAGCAGCAGGATTTCACCCTGCTCCTTGAAGACGATGGAGCGTCCGCGGAAGAAGACGTACGCCTTGACCTTGCAGCCCTCCTTGAGGAAGTTCGTGGCGTGCTTGAGCTTGAAGTTGTAGTCGTGATCGTCGGTCTGCGGGCCGAAGCGAATCTCCTTGACTACGACTTTCACCTGGTTGGCTTTAAGCTCCTTGGCCTTTTTCTTCTGCTGGTAGAGGAACTTCTGGTAATCGGCGATGCGGCATACGGGAGGCTCGGCCTTGGGAGAGATCTCTATCAGGTCGAGTTCCATCTCGTCGGCGAGCTTGAGCGCTTCGCGGATCGGTAACACCAGCGGCTGTTCGACGTTGTCGCCCACGATACGCACCTCGGGAGCCGTAATCTGCTCGTTGATGCGGTGGGGATTCTCCTTTTCGGGCGGGCGGCGCCCGTACCGGTTATTGGGGCCGGCCGCCGGTTTCGGCCGGTTATTCCCGGGGTTGAACGGCCTCGGCGGGAATGGTTTCGGTGCTGCGATAGTTGTTATGTTTAAAATGGTTAATTAATCTCTGTTTTTCTTATCCGGGCCCTGCGGGCTTGTCCCGCAGCCGCCCGTTTGTCGGTTTGTTGCTGTCGTTGCGGGCGGCGGATACGCCGTACCGCTCCGGTGGAGAGGACGGCCCCGCGTACCCGTTGCGGGCGGCGGGGCGCACCCGTTTCCTTACTTCTTCTCCATCTTGTTGGCCTCGATTTCCTGCGATACCAGTCCGGTGATGAAGTCGCGGAATGCCTCGAGCGTCATCTGGCCCTTGTCGCCCTCGCCCTGTGCGCGGACGGACACGAGCCCCTCGGCCTCCTCCTTTTCACCCACGATCAGCAGGTAGGGGGTGCGCTTCAGCTCGTTGTCGCGGATCTTGCGGCCGATTTTCTCGTTGCGGTCGTCGACCTGCGCACGCACGTCGTTGCGGTTCAGGTATTCCGATACCTGCTGGGCATAGTCGTTGAACTTCTCCGAGATGGGGAGTATCACGACCTGGTCGGGCGAAAGCCACAGCGGGAATTTGCCGCCCGTGTGCTCGAGCAGTACGGCCACGAAACGCTCCATCGAGCCGAACGGCGCGCGGTGGATCATAATCGGGCGGTGCAGTTTGTCGTCGGCGCCCTTGTACGTCAGGTCGAAGCGCTCGGGCAGGTTGTAGTCCACCTGGATGGTGCCCAACTGCCACTTGCGGCCGATGGCGTCCTTGACCATGAAGTCCAGTTTCGGGCCGTAGAACGCGGCTTCGCCCAGCTCCACGACGGTCGTGAGTCCCTTTTCCCGGGCGGCCTGCATGATGGCGCTCTCGGCCTTTTCCCAGTTCTCGTCCGAGCCGATGTACTTCTCCTTGTTGTTGGGGTCGCGCAGCGAAATCTGTGCCGTGTAGTTGTCGAACTTCAGCGTTTTGAAGATGTAAAGCACGATGTCGATTACGCGCTCGAACTCTTCCAGCAGCTGGTCGGGACGTACGAACAGGTGGGCGTCGTCCTGCGTGAAGCCGCGTACGCGGGTCAGTCCGTGCAGCTCGCCCGACTGCTCGTAACGGTAGACGGTGCCGAACTCCGCCAGGCGGACGGGCAGCTCCTTGTACGAGCGGGGTTTCGAGCGGTATATCTCGCAGTGGTGCGGGCAGTTCATCGGTTTCAAAAGGTACTCCTCGCCCTCGATGGGGGTGTGAATCGGCTGGAACGAGTCCTTGCCGTACTTGGCATAGTGGCCCGAAGTCACGTAAAGCTCCTTGTTGCCGATATGCGGGGTGATTACCTGCTGGTAGCCGTACTCTTTCTGCACGCCCCGCAGGAACTGCTCCAGGCGGTCGCGCAGGGCGGCGCCTTTGGGCAGCCACAGGGGCAGGCCCTGGCCCACGCGCTGCGAGAACGTGAACAGCTCGAGGTCTTTGCCCAGTTTGCGGTGGTCGCGTTTCTTGGCCTCCTCGAGCATCGCGAGGTACTCGTCGAGCATCGACTTCTTGGGGAAGGTGATGCCGTAGATGCGGGTCAGCATCTTGTTCTTCTCGTTGCCGCGCCAGTAGGCTCCGGCCACCGACGTGAGTTTGAGCGCCTTGATATATCCCGTGTTGGGGATGTGCGGGCCCCGGCAGAGGTCGGTGAACGCACCGTTGGTATAGAAGGAGATGGTGCCGTCCTCGAGGTCGGAAATCAGTTCGACCTTGTACTGGTCGCCTTTCTCGGTGAAAGTCTTGAGCGCTTCGGCCTTGGGGACTTCGCGGCGTACGAGCTGCTCCTTGTTGCGGGAGAGCTCCTGCATCTTCTGTTCGATTTTCGGCAGGTCGGCCTCGGTGATGGGCGTCGGCGAATCGACGTCGTAGTAGAAGCCGTTTTCGATAGCCGGGCCGATGCCGAACTTGATGCCCGGGTAGAGGGCTTCGAGCGCTTCGGCCAGCAGGTGGGACGAGGTGTGCCAGAAGGCGTGCTTGCCCTCTTCGTCGTCCCATTTGAAGAATTTGACCGAGGCATCCTCCTCGATCGGGCGCGTCATGTCCACGGTCGCGCCGTTTACCGAGGCCGCCAGCGAGTCAGCAGCTAAACGAGGGCTGATGCTCTCCGCAATCTGGTAGGCAGTCGTCCCTTTGGCGAACTCCCTTACCGAACCGTCGGGAAAAGTGATTTTAATCATAAATAAGTTATAAATTTAGTTTTCGGGGCCTTCGGCGCTTCCACAATTACGAGACGGAATACGCCTCCGGTTTGCCCGGTGTTTATCGTTGTTTTTGTCTTTCGCCGCGTCTTTTGCGGTGGCTCGTGCCCGTGTGCCGATGCCGTATGCCGGTATGGCTGCGAACACGGCAGCGGCGAAATTCCGCCTTCGCCGGATCCGAACATGCGAACCGCCCGTACGGCCGGCGCAGCGCCCGGGACGGCTGCTGCGGGCAGAATGCAGCCCGAAACCGGGCGGGCCTTTGCCGTCATGCCCCCCCCCGGTATTGCGCCTAATCCTCTTTCTCGGTCTGCGGCAGGTCTTTGACCGAAACGTCGCGGCCGCCCTTTTCGCGCTCGGCGCGCTGCAGCGGGTTGCGGCTCCATTCGGCCCATGCGCGGCGGTGTTCCACGATGTCGATTGCGGCGTAAATCGCCGAACGCATCGACTGTGCGTCGGCCTTGTCCTGTCCGGCGATGTCGTAGGCCGTGCCGTGGTCGGGCGAGGTGCGGACTTTCGAAAGCCCTGCCGAGAAGTTCACGCCGTCGGGCGACAGGCTCTTGAACGGAGCCAGCCCCTGGTCGTGGTACATGGCCAGTATGCCGTCGTACTTGGCGTAGCCGCCCCCGGCGAACAGCCCGTCGGCCGCAAAGGGGCCGAATGCCAGCACGCCCTGCGCGAACGCCTCGACGATGGCCGGGCGGATAATCTCCTGTTCCTCGCGTCCCAGCAGCCCGCCGTCCCCCGCATGGGGGTTGAGGGCCATCACGGCGATGCGCGGCTCGACGATGCCGAAGTCCTCGATGAGCGAGCGCCGCAAGGTGTGGAGGTCGCGCACGATTTTCTCCCGGGTGATGCTGCGGCTGATTTCCGACACGGGGATGTGTTTGGTGACCAGTCCCACGCGCAGGATGTCGCTGCACATGATCATCATCGGCTCGCCGCCCAGCTCCGCGCCGAAAAATTCGGTGTGGCCCGTATAGCCGAAATCTTCGCCCTGCACGCTCTCCTTGTTGAAAGGCGCCGTGACGAGGGCGTCGATGAGCCCCTCTTTCAGCTCGCGGGTCGCCGTGCGCAGCGCCTCGACGGCCGCACGCCCGGCCTGGGGCGTGGCTTT
>ERZ791875.1698-NODE-1698-length-13447-cov-11.767548_pt1 | contig 13447 bp, 11 predicted proteins | sample MGYA00510278_ERZ791875 | MGnify/ENA primary metagenome ERZ791875 (study PRJEB30046, sample SAMN00792078) | human gut metagenome | study: EMG produced TPA metagenomics assembly of the A metagenome-wide association study of gut microbiota in type 2...
TATGGTGCTCTTGGTCTTAATTTCCACAGATTTCACATGGAGAGAAAATAATGTGTAACCCAGCCATCGCTTTGGTTGCCGTCACAGTGGCATCCACAGCCGCGTCAATGTACAGCCAGAGCAAGCAGGCAAAATACCAGTCAGCCATAGCTGATCGGAATGCTGAAATTGCTGAAGCTCAGGCACAGGATTCAATCAATCGTGGGAATATTGAAGCGGATCAGCGTCGTCGTGAAATGCGTCAACGCTCAGGCACTGCGGCGGCCACTATGGGTGCTACCGGTGCGGAATTAAGTAGCGGAACAGCTCTTGACGTTTTTGCGGATAATGCTCAGTTCGGCACTCTTGATGCGTTAACGACAGTGAATAATGCTCAGCGTGAGGCATATGGGTATCAGGTTCAGGGAATGAATGCTCAGGCACAGGGGGCTGCTGCTCAGTCGGCTGCTAAATCATCGATGACCAGCACTTTGTTAACGGCACCACTAAAAGCATACGGTGCATACCAGATGGGCGGCGGAACGTGGAGCCCGTTCTCTCAGAAAGCTGCGCCGATTTCTGCTGCTGTTGGTACTCCAACCGGTCGATAAGGGGATAATAAGATGCCAGTTGTACCAACAACATCGGGCCGTCAGGTTCAAAGCAGAGGGATTTCGACGCAGGGATTCTCATCGTTTCAGACACCAAATGTCGGTGATGTACTTGGCGATGTTGCAGAGCAATATGCAGGTATTATTGCGCAGGCAAAACAGCGTGCGAATGTTGCTATGGCTCAGGATGCTTCTCTTAGCTTAAGCCAGATAAGCAGCGATCTGCTGAATAACCCTGAAACAGGTTTGCTTAACCTGAAAGGGAAAAATGCTATTGGAAAAGGTCAGGAGTATACGCAGCAGTTTGATGCCCAGGTCGAGCAACTGGCTATGTCGCTGCCGGATGAACAGGCTCGTAATGCTTTCATGCAGCAGGCACAGCAGCAGCGCATTCAGTTCACTACGCAGGCCGGGCGGCACGAGATAGGGCAAATTAATGCCTACGAAGAAGGTCAGTTTCAGGCGACGCTGCTGAATAATGGTAAAAATGCCGCAGCATTGTATGGCGACAATGCCGCATATGTATTGGCTAATAAGCAAACTTTCCAGCAAATTGAGGATTACGGCATTGCGCATGGCTGGAGCGACGAGCAAATCCAGGCCAAGAAAATCGAGTTTAAAGAGAAGGTTGCTGATGCCGCATTGTCCCAGTGGTCGGCAAACAATGCGACCGCATTCATCCAAAGTAATGGCGAGTTAAGTGATACTGCTGCTGGAGCTCGCCGTGCTGTAGCAGATAGTGACTCTTCCGAGCGTGCCCGTGGCATACGCAACAATAACCCAGGAAATCTCGAATACAGCAAAACTAATCCGTGGGTAGGCCAGACCGGTGATGATGGTCGATTTGCTAAATTCGAAACACCTGAACACGGGATTCGTGCATTAGGGCGGAACCTGATGTCGTATCAGCGGCAGGGTATTGATACAGTCAGCGAGATAATTAATCGCTGGGCACCGCCTACTGATAAAAATGACACTATGTCGTATATCAAAGCAGTGTGCGAACAACTTGGCGTTTCTGCTGATGAGCCTCTCGATGCATCAAATCCTGATACCCTGAAGGCGCTTTGTGCAGCCATTATCCATCATGAGAACGGTAGCCAGCCATACAGTGATCAGCAGTTAACTGCTGGTGTCAGTGCAGCACTTGGTTTATCAACAATTCCAACCAACACCAAACGCTATACCGGTAATGCAGCATTCGATGCGGCCTCTCCTGAGGCGCAGGCAAGTTTTATGCGACAGGCGGATCAACTGCGTCGGCAGCAGCAGGCTGAATATAAAACGATGATTGACAGCCAGGTTCGCGATGCGACGGCTGCGTATATGCGTGGCGTTGAATTTCCTAATCCACCTGGTGAGGCTGATTTTATTGCAGCTTATGGCGTCAGAGAAGGAAACCTGCGATATACCGAGTTCAGAAATACGCAGATCGCCGGACAGTATATAGGCTCTTTCCGCAACATGCCGACAAGCAGCATTACAGCATATGTTGAGCAATTACGCCCGGATACTGGTGAGACAGGGGAGGGGTATGCGGCACGCGCAGCTCTTTATGACAACGTTGTTTCGGCTGCAAATCAGGTGATAAAGCAGCGGCAGTCGGATCCTGTGCAGTTCTCTCTTGCCTCCGGACAGGCAAAGCCTATCGACATGAGCAATAAGGATAACTTTGGACAGAGCGTTGCCTTGCGTGCCGCTCAGGTCAGTGACCTTGCCAAGTCATATGGCACTCCACTGACGTTCTTTTCCAAAGACGAGGCCAATCAGATCGGTGTTTTCTTTCGTGATGCGCCCGTTTCCCAACAGGCAGCATATCTCGATACCATCAGGCAAAGCACTGGCGGTGGGCAAGTGTATATGTCAGCACTACAGCAGATCAGTGCCAACGCTCCATCTGCTGCCGTTGCCGGGATACTGATGGATAAGCCTGGTGGTATTTTGGCAGAAAAAAACTGGTTTAATCCGGATGTTTCCGTGTCTCCTGAAACCGCTGCGCAGACAATTCTTGCTGGCGCGGCGGCTCGTAAAGGTACTGATGATGCGAAAGGTATTCCGATGCCTAAAGATGCTGATCTTCGCCTTGAGTTTTCTGACATGGTGAAGGATGCATTTGCTGGTGACGCTCAGGGGGCATCAATGGCATACGAGATCGCAAAGGATTATTACGCTGGTGTGATGGCGAAAAAAGGCGTGGTATCAGGCGAAATTGACAATGATGTCTGGAAACAGGCTGTTAACGTAGCTACAGGTGGCGTGCATGACTATAACGGAATGGGGAATGTCCTTTTGCCGTGGGGAATGTCTGCAGAGCAATTCGATAAGCAGGTTAATCAGGCTTGGAATGAACAAGTTGTCGGCTCCGGGATAAAAACACCGCCTGGTCAGTATGGTTTGCAAAGTTACGGCGATAGTCAGTACCTGGTGAAACTTGGTACTGGTTATCTGCTGAAAGATGATGGTTCTCCCGTTGTTCTTAATCTGACACAGAAGCGTCAGAGATTCTCCGGAGATATTCCGCAATGAGTTACTTTGGCCTTAATCCAGTAAACCAGAATCAGCAGCTTGACGAAGCAGCATCAAATCCAGCTGGCTTTAACAGCGATGTTGGTTTTTTCGACAATGCTGTAGGAGCGGCATTGTCTGGTTTGTACTCCGGGCTGGTGGCAAAGCCAGATCAGTTGCTATGGGCAGGGATGGATAAAATCGTATCCCCGATCGCTCAGTTTGTTAACGAAAACACCTCGCTCAATGATACTTCAGTTTCATACATTGCCGAGCAGAGAAAACTAGCAGAGCAGCAGGTTAAGCGGCTGACGCCTGATGCCGCGACAACCGGAACCGCCGGGCAGGTTCTTTATGGGTTGTTCGATATGGGAGGGCAGGCTGTTGTCGGTACAACGCTCGGTGGTCCTGTCGGAGGTGCAGCGGCGGTAACTTCGCTACAGGGTTTTTCTGAGTTTGAACGGCTGACAGCACAGGGTGTTGATTTCAGGACGGCGCAGGAAGCGGGATTAGTGCAGGGCATTACTGCTGGTGCCGGAACACTGATCCCTATGAGCCTCGGGTTACGTGCTGGTGGTGCGCTGGCGGAAGGTGTGGCGGCTCAGCTTGCGCGGACGGGTGAGAGTTCAGTGCGACGCGCCGCAGCAACAGCAGTACGTGCAATGCCAGATATTGCCTATGCCGCAGGTACAAATATTGCGTTCGGTATGGCACAGCGTGGGCTTACTGCAAAAACGCTTCGTGATGGTGGCTATAGCGAAATGGCTAACCAGTATGATGTGTTGGATCGACAGGCAATTGCTATTGATGCTGTTCTCGGGGTGGCGTTTGGTGGTGTCGGCAGATTTATTAACTCTCGCGGCGAGTCTACAAACGCACCAAATTTTTCACCAGTTGATATCGATGCTGCACTGGCTGCGAATGCCGCTCATCATGCTGAAATTGATATTGCGCCCGGCGTGCCGATCAACGTGCTTTCGCGCAATTCTCACATTCAGGCTCTGCGAAAAGCTATGTCTGATGTTAGCCAGGGGAGACCTGTAGACGTTGCCAGCATTGTTGAGTCTGCATCTTTCAGTGAAATTCCTGGGCGCAAGAGTCTGCTGTCTCAGGCAGTTAATGAGGCTCTGTCATCTGTAGATGATGGAGTAACGGCGCGCGCTATAGAAAATCGGTTGCTTGAAGAACAGGCCGCGCAGCTTTTGCCGCGTGGAGATAGACAGGTTTACCAGTCTGAAATCGCTAATAGCCAACGAATTATCGACAATCTCACTGAACAGCGCGCACAAATTCTTGCAGAAGAGCCAACTGGTAGCGGTAAAGCTTTGTCTCGTGCTCGATCAGATAAACAGGCAAGAATTCGCGATATTGACCAACGAATCCGGCAGGCACAAGAACGCCTGGAATTTTCCCGTAACGCGTTGGCACCGCATGAGCCTGGCGGTCAGTTTTTTGAAGCTCGAGCAGAACTGGCACGGAGACAGCAGGCTGAAAGTGAACTTAATGCTCAGGCTGTTTCATTCTATAAAACAGCAGAGGTCAGGACGCCAGACGAAGTAGCTCCTTTTGAGCCCGGTAAGATATTGCAACAGACAGAACAAAAAATGATGGCAGATCCGGCAGGGGATATTGATCTGCGTATAGCTGAAGACTCGCTGCTTGAATCTCCGGACATGATAATCACCGTGCTGGATGATGATGGTAATCCACAATCGCGCAGTGCGCGTGAAGTACTGGATGAAGTGAACAGGGAAAGTGAGCAGGCAATACAGGATTCCAGCCTGTTTGATGTTGCTGTGGCGTGTTTCTTGAGAGGTTAAATTAAATGAGACAGGAATGTATACAAGCGGTCCAGCAGGCGGCGCAGCGCACGTTAACGGCGCGAGAAATACAGAACATTGAAGACCGCATTTATCGAAATATGCGCTCCATTGCTCGTGATGATCCGATGTCGTGGCGACAACTTTCCGAATCAGAACGGTTGTATCGTGCAGCACAATTGGCATCTGAAGAATTACAGCGAGAAGCGGCATTAAAGAAACGTCGTGTGGCTCTCACTATAGCCGCACGTCAGAGATTGGATAAATTTATCAATAGCTATCAAGGGGCTGATGGGAAACTTGGCGCTCTTAACCGTACTATTGCTTTTAATGCAGACGGTAAATCGAATTTCCTCTCTGTTGAATCCAGAACAAAAGCCACTCGTGATTATGCATTGAGTCAATTGCAGGAGGCATTTGAAGCAGTTGATCCTCGCTTTTTTGGCCTGTTTGAAGATGAAGCTGGCGTGCGTGACCTGGTATATGAAATGCGAGGGCAAAATACTGGCAATGCTAAAGCAAGAAAAGGTGCTAAGGCGTGGAGAGAAGTGACAGAGCTACTGCGCCGCCGGTTTAATGATGCTGGTGGGGACATTGGCTATCTCGAAAACTGGGGGATCCCTCAACATCATTCTATGGAAAAGGTTGGGGCGGTATCAAAGGATAAGTGGGTTAGCGATGTTATAGGTAAGCTGGATCGCAAATATTATACCCGAGTCGATGGACAACTGATGAACGATGCCGAGTTGTCTGCATTTCTTGGAGAGGCTTATAACACGATCGCTACTGGTGGGCTGAATAAGCTTACTGATACCGGAATGCGAATTTCCGGCGCACGTGCTAACCGTGGTAATGCATCACGACAGATACATTTCAAAGATGCAGATTCCTATCTGCAATATCAGCAACTTTATGGCGATCGCTCTCTATGGGAAATCATGGTCGGTCACCTGGAAGGTATCAGTAAAGATATTGCACTGGTGGAAACATATGGCCCAAACCCCGATCATGTTTTCCGCTCTCTTCTTGATCAGGTGAAGGCAGAAACTGCAACAGCTAACCCGAGTAAAATCGGTAAAGTCGAGCGGCTGGCGAACAACACAGAGAATCTGTACAACTTTATTTCCGGAAAGACACAGCCTGTAGCGAATCCGCACATCGCGCGATGGTCTGACAATATCCGCAACTGGCTGGTTGCCAGCAGACTCGGATCCGCGTTGCTGTCATCGTTCTCTGATCTTGGAACCATGTATCTGTCTGCGAAGGTTACCAACCTTCCAATGAACCAGTTATTCCGCAACCAGCTTGAAGCTATGGACCCAACGAACCGTACAGAACTTGCGCGGGCGCGCCGCGCTGGTCTGGCGATGGAATCTTTACTTGGCAGCGTTAACCGCTGGGCGATGGATAATATGGGGCCGTCAGTGTCTCGTTGGGCGGCAACGGCGGTAATGCGTGCCAGTGGGCTTACAGCATGGTCAGATGCGCACAAGCGCGCCTATGGCGTAACCATGATGGGAAGCCTGGGAGAAGTAGTGTCACGGACAGCAGACCTTCGTAGCCTCGATGACTCTGATTTTCGTATCCTGAAAAGCAAAGGGATTACTGACACAGACTGGAGAGTATGGAAGCTGGCGCAACAGGAGGACTGGGGGAACGGTAATAATACGATGCTGACACCGGAAAGCATTATGCGTATCCCTGATTCAGCAGTTAAACATCTTGGTGATCCTGAACGTGTGAAATTTGAGGCAATGCGTAAACTGCTCGGTGCCGTAACTGAAGAAGTTGATATGGCTGTTATTACACCGGGAGCACGTGAGCAACTGATAACCGGTTCTGGTATTCAGCGTGGAACATGGAAAGGTGAATTAACGAGAAGTGTTTTCCTGTTTAAATCGTTCCCTATCTCGGTGGTTATGCGTCACTGGTCACGCGCTATGGGTATGCCGTCTGCTGGTGGGCGTGCGGCATATATTGCGACGTTTATTGCCAGTACGACCATTCTTGGAGCTTTGTCGCAGCAACTTAACGACCTTGCGTCTGGTCGTAATCCTCGCGAGATGACAGGAGAAGATGCCGCAAAATTCTGGCTTGGTGCTCTATTGAAAGGTGGTGGTCTTGGCCTTTACGGTGACTTTTTATTGTCAGATCACACTAGGTACGGAAGCGGCGCGCTGGCGTCGATGCTTGGCCCGGTGGCTGGTCTGGTTGATGACGTAGTGAAGATTGCTCAGGGCATACCGTTAAATGCTGTGGAAGGGAAGAGTGAGCAGACTGGTGGTGATCTGGTGAAGCTGGGGAAAGGTTTGATGCCAGGTGCGAATCTCTGGTACTTGAAGGCGGCTCTCGATCACATGATCTTTAACCAGATGCAGGAGTATTTTTCACCAGGCTATTTGCGTAAAATGGAGCAACGTTCGAAGAAAGAGTTTAACCAGACATACTGGTGGCGACCTCAGGATGTCACTCCGCAATAAGGATGAGAAATGATTGCTTTTATTCTTGTTGTATTTGTGCTTGTTGCCCTTGGCGTTATGAATCGTAAATGTATCATTGAAGACGGTGAATTTGCTGTAGCAGTTGTTTTGATATTATCTGGTGTAGCAGGGCACATAGGTTTGTCATAGCTTGAGTGTGACATGTCACAGGCCGCTTTCGCGGCCCTTAAATTTACCGGATTTGTTTTCGTAATTGTTCGGCACAATAGTCGAGATGTGTTTGCAGATCCTGCATAGACATCTGTGAGCTGGTGACGTAGTTAATCAGTGCAGTCAGTTCGGCAAGTGGGCCATCGACATTAAATCCATCCTTATCGAGATCCCGGAGTAATTTCATCAAGTGCGATCCCTCCACCAGTGACCTGACGCCTCCCGGCGTGTGAATCCTTTCGGTAAATCCGTCTTCCAGTGGATAGTGATACTGCTGCATCTTATCTTCTCCATGCAATAACTGTATGTTTATACAGTAACAAATAATTTGTTTGCTATCCAGCACGTTTTGCAAATTACCCGAAAGGTAATATCTATTGGTATTTATAGTCTTTTTATCCATATATGGTTTTTCAGGTAATAGAATAACCAGATATGCGGCGCAACGGGTGCTGCGACTATCTGGAGATTTAACATGACGGTCTCAACCGAAGTTGACCACAACGAATACACCGGTAACGGCGTTACGACATCATTCCCTTATACCTTTAGGGTTTTCAATAAATCTGATCTAGTAGTGCAGGTGATTGACCCTGAAGAGAATATCACTGTGCTGGCTCTTGATACTGATTACACAGTCACTGGTGCGGGAGGGTATAACGGCGGCAATGTAATTCTGTCGAAGGCACTGGCTAATGGTTATCAGATTTCCATATCGCGAGAACTGCCGGTTACTCAGGAAACAGATCTTAGAAACCAGGGTAAGTTTTTTGCTGAGGTGCACGAGGATGCGTTTGATAAGCTGACTATGCTCATACAGCAGGTAAGTAGTTTATTCGGGCTGGCGCTACGTAAGCCATCGAGTATCGCAAACTGGTATGACGCGCTGAACAACTACATCCGTAATCTGTGCGACCCACGAGACCCACAGGACGCGGCTACCAAGAACTATGTCGATACGCTGGCAAGTGGCAACTTGAGCCGTACTCTGCGCGTTCCTGAGCCCATTAATCAGCTACCATCAGCAGTTGACAGGGCAAACAAAATGCCCGCGTTTGATAGCATGGGTAATGCAATTGTCGTTCTCCCGCCATCAGGTTCCGCATCTGAAGTTCTGATAGAGCTGGCAAAAAGTGACGGCTTCAAATTGATAGGGCAATTCCCTAACGTCACAGTTCTCCGTGCAACGGAGCCAGCTTCCGATGGTCAGCGGGTGCTCCTGAAAGAATATACCTCTGGTACAGGTTACGGTGGTGGTCAGCTTCGCGCAGTGCTTGATGGAAGTGCATATACAGACAACGGCGTTACCGTATTCAAGACTCCTGGTGGAGCGGCATGGATTCGTGTTAATGCTGATATCATTAACCCATTAATGGCTGGCGCAGTGCCTGATGGAGTTACCCCGTGCTCAGCAGCAATTAACGCCATGTTTGCTGTTGGCAAGAGAATGCAGTTTACAGGTGGTGATTATCTTCTTGATGCCACTATAACATTGCAAGCAGGTAGGTCTGTAGATTTTGGATCATCAAGGTTAATCCAGGGTACTTCGCTGGCAAATTATATATTGGCGATAAGGGGGGATAATACACATACCTCAGGTGGTTTTATAGTTGGCACAGGTGTCAGGGCTGGGGCAAACAGTGTGGTGTCTGCGGTATTAGTTGCTGATACCTCTTATAGTTATGTTAAAGGAATGACAGTAAGAAGGGTCCCTGGCTCTGGTATTCAGATGATCAATTGCACACGTTGTAAAATTCAGGATTGCATTTCTGAAAATAACTGGGGTATGGGTATTGAAGACCGTTACGGGACATTCAATGAAATTATCAATTCTGTCGGTAACTATAATGGTTATCTGAGTGATACAGAAATATCTGATGGCGGCAGAGGATGTATTGTCTGGAAGAGCACTGGTACAACCTTTAAAGGAAATCAAACATTCGGAAATAGCGAGTACGGCATTCGTGTGTATTCACAATCTGGAGATGATGCCACTACACGTTACATCCACATTTTCGACCATCTGGCTGGCGATAACAAAAAAATAGACATCTACATTTACAATGATGCAGGAACACTACTTAACGTTGAGTTGAGTAATTGCCATATCCATAGATGGAGCCAGTCATTTAGCGGAAGCTATATGATTTCTTTGCAAGGAACTCGCTGCCATTTCAATGGAGGAAGTATAACAAAATATGGTGACATTTACGATTCAACGGCAATCCATTGTAGCAATGGCGACAATATCACAGTTGAAAACGTCAGCATTTCTAACGTATCTGCTGCTTTCGGTAACACTGCCAATAATACTACCGTAAGAAATTGCTCTGCTTCTTGTGGCGTTGTTATGACAGGTACAGGTGGAACCACCGGATATCTGACATTTGAAAATTGTAACTTTAGCCACACTGGCGCAGGTACATCTGATATAGCTTTCACAGTAACCTCTGCTACAAAACTTGAAGGGGTCAGGTTCAACGGATTCTTTAGGAATGTTTCATGGAACAATGAACCTCTAATCCTTATAGATTGTCACAGCACAAATACAACTGGAGACGCAATCAGAATGTACGGAGATGGTGTTGGAGCGTTCTTCCACTCTGGCTGTCGTTGGGATGTCCCAACAGTTCCTGCCTGGCTTGGAAGCTTAGTGAAGCAAGGATCATCTCTCCCTGTGCTTTACGATACCGCCGCTCCAACCACTTTGACCTGGCCAAGGGGATCGCGATGCATAAATTCCTCTCCTGCTGTCGGGAGCCCTAAGGAGTGGGTATGTGTTACCGCCGGCACTCCTGGCACTTGGCAGTCAACAGGAAATCTCTAATGTGATATCCTCATTAACAAGGACGTTTTTGAGGTGTTTATGTCAGTTTCCAGAAGAAATTTTATTAAATTAGCTGCGGCCATCGGCGCGCTGTCAGGATCTGGTCTTCTTTTTGCAGATTTTGTTGCTGGAAGGAAAAACCGCGTATTCATTATTTACGGACAATCCAACTCAACAGGAGCCGTTGATTATTCACAGACCTGGAGAACACCAAGCCCATGGGATTCTTATCTTGAATCATATGAGGGTGAGAGAGACGGTAGTAAATTCATCACAACTGATTTGGCAAGTGCATTTACTTTGTCCTCAGGCGGCGCAAGCTTAACCAATTTAGACAGAATGGCATTTGGTATTGATGCAGGAGAAGGGCCTGTATACGGAATAATTTCACATATCTCAAAAGCGTTTCCAAATGACAATCTTATTATCTTCGGGCACGGAAGGGGATCCCAGTATATAGAGCAACTTATTAAGCCTAGCAAAGATTTAATTCTTAATGGTGACAACTATAACAAACCTCTAACTAAAGAGTCTTCTGACTACAATGTAGTATCAGGAAATAAATCACTGCTTTATTATCGCGAGCCAAAATTCCGCTACCCTTATCTGAACGGTATGTGGATGCTCGAAAAAATAAAAGATATTATCAAAAGTGATATTCAAGTTGATGGCATCTTCTGGATTCAGGGGGAAAATGATGCCATCGCCCCTAAAGGATATTCTGAAAAACTTCTATCATTCAGAAATGATTACGTTAAAGATATTGTAAAAATCACAGGGCAGGGCAAAGAGCCAGAGTTTATTTTTGAGCAAAGCAATTACTGTTGGCATGGTTTTAAAACCGAAGGTAGAAGGATAAACTCACACTTTGGTCTTAACGTCGAGCAACGCATGGCCCATGATGAAGCAAAACATTCCGGCATTAAGATGTACATCTCTGGCCCAAGATATCACCTGACGAACGAAATTCATATGTACCCACATGCCCAGCGTGCACATGGCGAAAAAATGGCACAGGCGTATTTAACTAGTAAGTTGTCAGGTTCATCATGGTCACCTCTATGTTATAAATCACATTCTATCGATGGTAACAGCATTATTATAAAATTTAATATTCCTGTGAAGCCATTGCAATTTAGAAAAACCCTCAACGGAATGTATTCATTTATAAAAGATGGTTGTCCTATGGGTTTTCATTTCACAGGAAAAAAACTATCTGCTAGCGACGTTAAGATCATTTCAGATGATACTGTGAGCATCAATACTTCCGGCCTTAAAGGTACGGTGAGTTATCTTAAAGAGTCACGGATAGGAGAGCTTTGCGATAGTGATGAATTCCCAAATCATTTTAAAGATCGCTATCATGCAGACAATTGCATGCTGAATTATTGCCTTCCGTTTGAGATAGAAATTTAGGCAAATCACCTCTAGGGTAATTTCGTTAAGAGTTATCCGATCAAATTTAATCCACATATGGTTTATTGTGTATGATGAACTCACCAACTAAGGGGGTTCTTTATGCACATTAAACGGTGGTCACTATGTCGCACTCGTTAACCACTGAAACGCTGAATCAGGGGCTTAGCCTGAGCGCGCTGATGTCTGTGGTCGCGGGTGCGCCGCCTGAGGTGGCTTTAGGGGCGCTCGCTGGCGCGGTAATTTTTGTTACCTCGGCGGTGGAGTATCCCATAAAGCGACGGTTACTTCTGGCGTTCCTCAGCTTCTTCTGCGGCCTTCTCTTCTACAAACCGACAGCAACACTTCTCATCGGCTTCGCATCCGCTTTCCCTGGTATTACCACAGATATGTTTGAGAAAGGTGTTGCTTACTCAGCAGGGGCGTTTGTTTCTTCAATCGTTGCTGTTGGTATCGGTACCTGGCTGTATCACCGTTCTGGAAATCCACGCGACCTGATTCCGGGGAGAAAAGACGATGATCAGTCCTGAGCTCATCCTGAACGCCGCTATATGTGGCGGCATTGCAATCCGAGTCCTGCTGTTCCGCCGTGACGGGTCACGCCATCGCTGGTGGGGAGGGTGGCTCGCCTATCTGCTGATCGTCGTTGCTGCCAGCGTACCTATCCGGACGTTCTACGGGTACTACGTCAGCGCCGACTGGTCAGAAATCATCATCAAAGCCGTGTTCCTGGCTGCGCTGATCAAGACAAAAGGGAACGTGGTACAAATCTTCAAGATAACGAGGTCCCAGCATGGACATTAAACAATTCCAGCGTGCAGCTGGTGTCAGTGAGGTACTGGCCACGCGCTGGTTCCCGCATATCACCGCAGCAATGAAAGAGTTTGGCATTGAGCATCCGCTGCACCAGGCGATGTTTATCGCGCAGGTGGGGCATGAATCCGGCGGATTTACCCGGCTGCAGGAGAATTTTAACTACAGCGTGACCGGGCTGGCAGGATTCGTCCGCGCCGGGCGACTCACCCAGGGTCAGGCCAACGCGCTGGGCCGCCGTGCCGGCGAACCATCGTTACCGCTGGAGCGCCAGCGTGCGATAGCCAACCTGGTGTACAGCAAACGCATGGGGAACAACGGGCCGACAGACGGCTGGTTTTACCGCGGGCGCGGGCTTATCCAGATCACCGGGCTGAACAACTATCGCGACTGCGGCAACGGCCTGAAGGTTGATCTGGTGCAGAAGCCAGAGCTGCTGGCACAGGATGAGTATGCAGCCCGCAGCGCGGCGTGGTTCTTCGCCACCAAAGGCTGCATGAAGTACACAGGCGACCTAGTGCGCGTCACGCAGATCATTAATGGCGGGCAGAACGGTATCGACGACCGGCGTGCGCGGTACATCACTGCCAGTAAGGTGCTGGCGGTATGATCTCGGCATTCGCAAAAGCATACTGGAAACAGTTGGTTATCCTGGCGATGCTTGCTGTTCTGGTCATATCAGGAGTTGTAGCCTGGAATGCACACGGCAGTCGTCAGTACGATGCCGGGTATGCGCAGGCGAAGGAAGACCGCAAAGCTGAAGATGAGATAGTTCGTCAGCACTACGAACAGGAGAAATCGATCAATGAACGTGAAGCGCAGCAG
>ERZ791875.1700-NODE-1700-length-13441-cov-7.270282_pt1 | contig 13441 bp, 9 predicted proteins | sample MGYA00510278_ERZ791875 | MGnify/ENA primary metagenome ERZ791875 (study PRJEB30046, sample SAMN00792078) | human gut metagenome | study: EMG produced TPA metagenomics assembly of the A metagenome-wide association study of gut microbiota in type 2...
AGCCGAAAAAAAGCGTACATTTGCCTGCGTGATAACTCCCGAAGAATACACCCTGATCCTTACGGACGAATTGCAGCGGGCCATCGCCGCCAACCGCGGACGCGATCCGCTCGAGGTGGCCCTCGACCGCACGGTGCCCCACGCCCGCCTGGTCGCCACGCAAGTCAAGTACCTCGCACGGGCAGCGTCGAAACTCCCGTCGTACGCCGCAGCACAGTGCATCCTGCCGCCGCTGGCTTTCGAGCAGGCGTCGAGCGAAGCGTGTGCGGCCCACAAACAAATCGGGGGCGGCTCCGTGCTCGACCTCACCTGCGGGCTGGGCGTCGACGCGTTTTTTTTAAGCCGCCGTTTCCGCCGCGTGGTGACGCTCGAGCGCAACCCGATGCTGGCCCGCATCGCCACGGAGAATTTCCGGCGGCTCGGGGCCGGGAACATCGAAGTCCTCAACACATCCGCCGAAGCGTACCTCGCGCAGACAGGCCTGCGGTTCGACTGGGTCTACGCCGACCCCGACCGCCGTTCGTCCGACGGGCGCAAGCTGGTGCGGCTCGAAGCGTGCTCGCCCGACATCGTGGCCCTGATGCCCCTTATCCGCAGGGCGGCGGAGCGCCTGTGCATCAAAAATTCACCGTTGTTCGACGTCGGCGAGGCCCTGCGCCTCTTCCCCGATGGCCGCGCGGAGGTCGTATCGCTGGGCGACGAATGCAAGGAGGTGCTCGTTTACGCCGACGGCACGGGCCCCACAATCACCGCGACGGCACTCGGCCGCGGTTCGTTCTCGGCGACGCCCGCAGAGGCCTGCTCCCCGACTGCTCCCGGGGCGTTCGACCCGACGGGCTACCGCTGGCTCGTAGTGCCCGACGTGGCGCTGCAGAAGGCCCGGCTGGCGCGGCTCCACCTGCGCGGCAAAGCCGACATATGGAGCGAAAACGGTTACGGATTCGCCGCCGGAAAACCGCAGGACGTGATTGGCAGAGTATTCGCTGTCGATAGCATCGAACCCTACGACCCCCGGCGGCTGAAACGCGAACTGAAAGGACGCGGCGCCGAGTTGATGAAGCGCGACTTCCCGTTCACCGCCGAGGAGATTGCCCGGCGGCTGGGGGTGCATGCGGGAAGTGACGTGCGGCTGGCTTTCACGAAAATCGGAGACGGTTTTTGGGTCGTGCGGCTGAAATAGCTATATTTGCAGTTGCGGGGCGGAGTTCCGCCGCCGGAAATGCCGGCAAGCGGTATCCGCGCCCTTTGCAGGAATCGAAAAACGTTATGAAAATCAGCGAGATATTCACCTACTTCACCGACACGATCTTCCGGCGCGACATCACCGAATGGCGCAACCCGGTCGTACGGTGGCTCGTACAGCAATACCGGCTGCTGTTCTACACGGCCCGGGGACTGCTCGAGCACGGCACGATCGTCCGCAGCGCGGCGCTCACATTCTATACGCTGATGTCGCTCGTACCGATCGTCGCCGTGGTATTCGCCGTGGTCAAGGGTTTCGGGCTGGCCGACGGACTCATCGACAACCTCTATGCCCTCTTTCCGCAGAACCCGGAAATCATCAAATATATCGTCGACTTCGCGGAAAACGCGCTGGCACGCACCCAGGGCGGCGTAGTGGCCGCCGTGGCGCTGGTCACGCTTTTCTGGGCGGTAATCCGGGTCTTCGGGTCGATCGAAAGCGCGTTCAACAACATCTGGGAGGTCAAGGCCGAGCGCAGCGTGACGCGCCAGTACACCGACTACATCGCCGTGGTGATGATCGTCCCCGTACTGTGGATCGTGGCCAACGCCGTGGGCAAGTACGCACAGCAGATGCTGGGCTTCAACGACAGCTGGTACTTCACACTCCTCTCGCACCTGGTGTCTATGTTCATCATCTGGGTGATGTTCACATTCCTCTACATCGTCATTCCCAACACCAAAGTGCGCTTCAAAAGCGCCCTGATGGCCGGCATCATCGCCGGCACGCTCTTCCTGCTCTTCCAGTGGGGCTACATCTACGTTCAGCGGTGGATGACCTCCTACAATGCCATCTACGGCAGTTTCGCGGCCCTGCCGCTGCTGCTGATCTGGCTGCAGACCTCGTGGCAGATATTCCTGTTCGGCGGGGAGCTGTCGTTCGCCTACCAGAACATCGCCCGCTTCAGCGAGGAACGCGAGTCGCTGCTCGTCAGCTACGACCAGCGGCGCAAAATCCTGCTGGCCGTGATGCTGACCGTCATCCGCCACTTCCGCGAAAAGGGCGGCGCAATGCCCGCCGACGTAATCCGCGCACAACTCGATTTGCCCACGCGTATCGTCAACGACATCCTCTACCAGCTCGTGCAGGCGGGGGAGTTGATCGCCGTACCCTCGGGCGACGGAGAGCGCGAAGTGGCGTTCGCCCCGGCGCACGAAACCGACACGATGACCGTCTACGGCGTACTCGAAGCGGTCGAACGGTCGGGACACACCTCGTTCGACCTGGCCCAGAGTCCCGAACTGACCCGCATCGACCGGGAGCTGGAAACACTCAAACAAGCCGCCCGCCAGTCGCAGGACAATGTCCGGCTGATAGACCTGCTCTGATAAAATGAAAAAACATATGGAACGCGCAGTTATCATCGGCAGCGGCAACCTCGCCGAAGCGCTCGCCCGGGCCGTGGCCGGAAGCGGGGCGAAACCCGTGCAGGTATTCGCCCGCAACGCCGAACGGGGGCGGGCCGTCGCCGCGCTCGCCGGAACACAATGGACCGACGACCCGGCGCAGTTGGCCGCCGCTGACATCTACCTGATTTCGGTCAGCGACAAAGCCGTGGCGGAGCTGGCCGCTTCGCTGCCGATTCCCGCTGGGGCCGCAGTGGCCCATACTGCCGGAAGCGTACCGCTCGAAGCCCTGCCGGCAAAGTTCCGCCGGGCCGTTTTCTATCCGCTCCAGACCTTTACCAAAGGCCGCGAAGTCGACTTTTCACAAATTCCGATATTCCTCGAAACCGACGACGCGGCGCTGCGCCCGGCGCTGGAGGCTTTCGCCCGCCGCCTTTCGCAGCGGGTGCTCTGGGCCGATTCGGTATGCCGCGCCAAGGTACACCTGGCGGCGGTTTTCGCCTGCAACTTCGCCAACCACATGTACGCCGTCGGCGAACGCATCGTCCGCAGCGCGGGACTGCCGTTCGACGTGCTCAAGCCGCTGATCGCCGAAACCGCCGCCAAGGCGCTCGACGCGGCGTCCCCCGCCGACGTCCAGACGGGGCCCGCCGTACGCAACGACCTGCCGACAAAAGCCCGCCACTGTGCACTGCTCGACGACGAACTGCAACTCAAGAACATTTACTCGATAATAAGCAACAGCATATGGGAAACTTCAAAGAAGATATAGCCCGCACCGAAGCGTTCGTTTTCGACGTCGACGGCGTGATGACCGACGGAGGCATCATCCCCACCCTCGACGGCGATTTCATCCGCCGCTACAACGCAAAGGACGGCTATGCATTGGCCTACGCCATCAAAATGGGCTACAAAGTCTGCATCATCACGGGCGGCCGCGGCAAGACGCTCGAAAACCGCCTGCGGATGCTGGGAATCAAACGCGCCTACATCGACTGCATGGACAAAATCAGCGCCCTGCACGAATTCTTCGCCGACGAGGGCATCGACCCCGCCAACGCGATTTACATGGGCGACGACATTCCCGACCTGGAATGCATGCGCGAAGTGGGCATTCCGGTCTGCCCGGCCGACGCTGCGGCCGAGGTGATCGAGGCGTCGCGCTACGTTTCGGAGTTCAAGGGCGGCGAGGGAGCTGTGCGCGACATCGTCGAACAGGTGCTCCGCGCCCGCGGCGACTGGGCCAAAAACTCCGAAGGCGTCACCCCCTCGTCGCTGGCCGCATCCAACTGATGCCGTCCGGCGCTCCGGACAGGGACGCCCCCCCCTGCAGCCATCGTGGCCCGGGGGGGGGTATGACAGGCAGATGCAAGCCAATGGCCGGACTACACCTCCTGCCATTTTTCGGGAATACATTTTTTTCTCCTATCAAAGTTCAGCTTATTATGCGAAAAACGATTGTATTTTTAACATGCATGTGCCTTCAAATCACTGCTTTCGGACAGGACAGGGATTCCGGAAAAATCATACCGTACGATTCCACGGAATATTACCAGCGGTTATTCGCCGACAACAGTGCGTTCGACATACGGAAATTCACACCGATGCCCGAATACGGGCGGCGGGAATTGATTGATGCCATAAAACCTGCCCCGGGTTATGAATATTGGGAGTGGCGGGATTCAGACGGCGATGCTGTTCTTATGCAAAAGCCGGGTGAGCTTGTTGCGTATCAGGGCGACCGGACATATGGCGCTCTTGTGGCGTTAAAGGTTCCTGAATCTGGTTTTTTCGCGGGAGGCCATCACATGCCGCAGTATTCATATATTGTTGCCGTAGCCGGGGATTTTACGGAGGATGAAGATTTGACGGTGGAGATGATCGACAGCGAAGAGAAACTAATCGGGTTCCTGGGAGCCGTCGACAATATCGGAGAGGTGCTTCTGCACAGCATGGCCCACGGGTATTCGGCAGACAGAAGTTCGCCCGTCACCGGAGCTTATCGCGAAGAAAACGATCGCTATCTGCTTTATCTTTGCCGTCGTTCAAAAAAGGATGCCCGCAGCGACGAATCCGTGAAAGCGATTTTGTACAAAACCGGAAAATTCGAAGCAGTCGGCTCGGTCGTCTACAAAACTTCCGACACATTGGCCTGGCCATAATCTTATCTTGGCGTCGTCCCGGCATATACAGGTACCTGTCGAAAAAAATCTGCCTGCATCTCGTAAGAAACACGGAATCCAGACACAGGCATCAAGAAATTGAAGATTCGGTGCAAAAAAAGGGAGCGTACAATACGCTCCCTTTTTAAATAGGGCCCAGGGCCGACAGCAGGAACCTATGGAATTTATTCCGGTGCAGTTCCGGCAGAACCGATATATTATCCGGACAATCGCTATTGCATCCACTCGACATTCGCCGCATCGCGGAACAGGATGTTGAGCGGCCGCACGAGGCTCTCGGCATTCGCGGCGAAGATGAACCGCACCTTGTCGACGGGCACCGTCAGGAAGACCGTCGAGGGATAGCCGCCGATCATGTCGACATGCTCCATCAGCGACCAGACGAAAATCTCGAACGGCATCTGGCCGGGAAGCAGCGTCAGCCCCGCAAAGTCGGTTTCATAACCGGCCGACGATGTGTCGGCGGGATGGGGTTTGAAGAAGACGTCGTACCCCTCGCCGTACTGCTCCATGATTCGCGCGACATAATCGTACTGCTGCTGCTCGCTCGTACTGCCCGCGTGGCTGGTGCCGATGATGACGAGGTTCTTTTTCGGGGAGGCGTCGAACAGGGCCGCGAACTTGTCGTAATCGAAACCGGCCATGTCGTAGAACTGCTGGCGGGCAGTTTCGGGCAGCGCCGACAGCATCTCGTAAGGCTGGATGCTCTCGATAGTCATCTCGCCGAGCTTTTCGGTGATGAACGGGCAGGAACTTTCGAGCAGCACACTGTTCTGCATCACCAGTCGGTAACCGGGTCGGGTCGCAAGGTAATAAACCCATGTCCACGAATCGAGTTCGAACTGCGCCCGTGTCACGGGATAGCGCCCGCCGTGGTTCCAGTCGAGCGCCTCGACTTCAGCGGCATAATCATTCCAGTTCTGCTCGGCCGTAGCCGCATCGCCGAAATAATTATAGAAGTTGTTGTAGGTCGCCGTTCCGTCGGACAACAGGCTCACCTTGACCCTCGCCGAGTCGATTCCCTGTTCCACGAAACAGTCGTAGCCGAGGCGGCAGCGGAGATCATCGACATACAAGCCGAATACGGCCGTCGGATCGGCATTGTTGATTTCGAGTATCCGGCGCCTCATCTCGCGGATTGCTTCCTGCTTCTCGTCGGCCGTGGCATCGGCGGTACGGTCGGCAGAGGTCGTAACCTTGACATACGACGGGAATTTATCGGGATCGAACGTCCTCGACCGCGAATAGAAGAAATAACTCGGCTTGTTGTGGGACAGCACGTGCAGCCCCGCGTAGAGGGCCGGCATCGTGGCGAACGTCACGTAGAAATAATAATCCGGGGAGTCGTAACCATTCGTCAGCGCACTCTGCGAGAGGCCGAACGGAACGATCACGTCCCCGCTGGAAAAGGCCAGCCGGGCGCTGCGAGCAGCCCCCTTGTTCTCATCGAGGCTTATCTCGACTTCCGAGTATCCGGCCGGGCCCTCGGTCGGCGAAAGCGTGAACCACGTATCCCCGGCCGCCGCCGTAACCCGCCACGGGGCCGAAGCCAGCACCGTAAGTTTACCGGCACGGGCCAGTCCGTCGAGCGAAAGGAAATCCTCTCCGCCGTTGACAATCACCGTGGGGCGTTGGGTGTCGTCGTCGCTGCACGCCATTGCTCCGGGAAGCAGCGCCAGGCACAGGAAAAGTCGGAATAAATTTTTCATAAGGCGTTTTATTTTCAGTGTCGAATATATAAACGCCGCAAAAGCCCCTTTACTGCGTTACCGGATTAAAATAATGCAAAATCAAGCCGCAAGCATACTCCGTACGGCCCCGAAAGAAAAAAGGAACTCATCCGTTCCTTTTTTTCTTAAAGCGCTCGAAATGCCCGCGAATGTGCTCGCGAAAGAGTTCCCGCCGGTATTTCAGATCGGCCTGCCATCCCAGCCAGCGGGTGTACCGCTCGCGTTTTTCGGGATAAATATCGCGGATTGTCACCAGGATGCCCGTCTCTTCGACACCCCCGAAATCGGGATTCGACACCGTATCGAAAACCCGCATCGTGGGCGAGAGGTTCATGTAAGCGTTTATCAGCGGCGGAATATTCTCGTTGAATTCGCGGATTTTCTGAATCAGAATCCGGTAATTCTCCTGGTAGGTGCGTCCTGTGAAAAGCTGTTCGTAATAGGGGTCGTCCAAATCGAGCTGCAGCGGATGAATGCCCTCGACCAGATTATCCCTATCGGGGAAATAGCGGCGCAGGAACCAAATCAGGGCGTTGCGGGCCACGGCCTTGTAGGTCGTGTACATCGTCACCTTGCCGAAGAGGTACTTGGAATTCGGGCTCAACACAATCAGGGCGCCCAGGCCGTCCCAGAGATTGTCCAGCGCATAGATGCTCTTGGCGTTGCCGCGCGCCTGATAGGAGGTCTGCACGAACGAACGGCCCAGTTCGATGGTGCGGGGCAGGTAGTTGCGGCGGAATTTGTCGCTGAAGCGGAAATAGTGTTCGGTCGACAGGTGGCGGGGATATTCGTCCGTGCAGATGATGAAACGGTAGCCCCCGACGATCTCCTCTGCCGCGGGATCCCACACAATCAACTGGTAATACCCGTCCTCGGCCAAATCCTCGGCATCGACATCCAGTTCGTTGCCCGTGCCGCCCCCGGCGCCACGGAACGCGATTTCGCGCAGCCGTCCGATTTCGCGCATCAGCGCGGGACAGTCGGCCGCCGGGAAGATGTAAATTTCGTTTCCGGCTTTCTTCGTGTCGCGGGCCTTGCGCCCGGGCGTCAGCTCGGCCCGCAGCAGTTCCCGGTCGACGGGAGGTATGACTGGTTCCATTTTTCTCTGTTGCATAGCAGGGACAAAAATACCGTTTTTACTGGTTTTTTTCTGCCGGGAGAAGCATTTTTTCCAAAAAATACGCCTTTTTACGTACGAATTCGGCCTGTTCGCGGAGCGTGCCGTAGCGTTGCAGTTCGGCCACCGGAATCGGGTCGCCCACCAAGATTCGGAAGTGTTTGCCTTTCTGCGAGAACATCTCGTCGGGCAGCCAGAGCATCTCGATGTTGAATTTGACGCCCAGCATCCTGCGTATGCGGTCGACGCGGTAAAAGAAGTTCGACAGCCGCCCCTCGACGAACACGGGCACGATCTCCCGCTGCGAGGAGTAGGCTTTCTTCAGGAAACTCGTTTTCCACGGCAGGTCGGTCACCTCGCCGTCGATACAGCGCGAGCAGAGACCGGCCGGAAAAGTCAGGATGGGCAGCTCGCCGAAAAATTCCTCGTCGAATTTACGGGCGTAGGAGGTGCTCTGCGAACCGTGCTTGTTGACCGGTATCCACAGGGGACGCAGCGGTTCGAGGTGCATCAGCAGGTCGTTGACCACCACGCGGGCGTCCCCGAAGCGGTCGATCAGCTTGTCGGCCAGCATCATGCCGTCCATTCCCCCGAACGGATGGTTCGAGGCGAAGAGGTAGCGGCCCCGGGAATCGAGTTTTTCGAGTCCTTCGATCGAATAGGTCACCTGCCACTCGCGGAAACAGGCGCGGATAAATTCCTGCGGAGGCAGGTTCCAGTAATGCTCGAGGATGTAATTGATTTCCGGCTCGTGGATGGTGCGCCGGAGCCAGCGGAGGGCGAAGCCGGGCACCCAGCGGGCCAGCCGCGGGGCTTTGTCGGCGAGAACAGCTCCGATATCTATTCTGGGCATAGGGTGTTCAAAAAATTATATCCACAAATATAGGTATTCTTTTTCGAAAAATCCCTAACTTTACACCCAAATCGACCTTGTCAGCAACGATTATGTCCAACTACCACACCCCTGTCCTCCTGGAGGAGTCCGTCGGCCTGCTCGGCATCGACCCCGCAGGCACCTACGTCGACCTCACGTTCGGCGGGGGCGGCCATTCGCGCCGCATCCTCGAAGAGCTGGGACCCGGGGGGCGGCTCTACGCCTTCGACCAGGACCGCGATACGCGGGCGAACTGCCCCGGCGACGGGCGTTTCCACTATGTCGAGAGCAATTTCCGCTTCCTGCGCGGGGCGCTGCGGCTGCGCGGCGTGACCCAGGCGGACGGCATCCTGGCCGACCTGGGGGTGTCGTCGCACCACTTCGACGCCGTCGAGCGGGGCTTCTCGTTCCGGGGCGAAGCGCCGCTGGACATGCGCATGAACCAGCGCGGGACGCTGACGGCGGCCGCTATCGTGAACACCTACCCGGCCGATTCGCTGACCCGGCTGCTGGGCGACTGGGGCGAACTGGACACGCCGTGGAAAGTCGCCAACTGCATCGTCCGGGCGCGGGAAACGGCGCCGATTGAAACCACGGCGCAGCTGGTCGAGGCCGTCAGGCCCTGCACGCCGAAAAAAGACGAATCGAAGTTCCTGACCAAACTCTTCCAGGCGCTGCGCATCGAGGTCAACGGCGAGATGGAGGCGCTCAAGATGGCGCTCGAGCAGAGCCTCAAGGTGCTGCGGCCCGGCGGGCGGCTGGTGGTCATTTCCTACCACTCGCTCGAAGACCGCCTGGTGAAGAACTTCCTGCGCAGCGGGAACTTCTCGGGCGAGGTGGAAAAGGATTTTTTCGGACGGGCGCTCACGCCGTTCGACCTGCTGACGCGCAAGGCCGTCGTTCCGGCGGCCGAAGAGTTGGAACGCAACCCCCGGTCGCGCTCGGCGAAGCTGCGCGCAGCCGTAAAACGATAATCCGGCCATGTACTCCGACCACGAATTCGACCCGGTAACCCCCGAAGAGCAGGCCCGCCGCGAGCAGGAGGAGGAATTCGCCCGCCGCGTGCGGCGCGAAGTGCTGCGCATCGAGCGGGGCGAAGCCGAGGAGGACATCCGCGCCGACCTGGAGCGCGAGCAGGAGGAGAAGGCCGAAGAGGAGGAGCGCGAACGCAAAGAGCGCCGCCGCAAGGCCAGTACGCTCTGGCAGCTCTTCTCGGGCACGATTCTCGTGCGCGAGGGCGTTTCGAAATACTACCCCTACATGCTTTCGATTGCGGCCATGTTCTTTTTGAGCATCGCCGTCATGTTCACGGCGCTGCACCTCGACATGAAGTACACGCGCCTCGAACGCGAAGTCCAAATCCTGCGCGAGCGCTCTATCCGCCTGCAGGAGCAGCGCTACCGCCGCACGACCCATTCGGCCATCGTCGAAAGGCTGCGCGAACGCGGCATCGACCTTTACGACCCGCTGGCCCCGGGCGAAATCATCGAAAACTAAACGGCGATGAAACAGGAGCGTTCGAAAATCAAAAGCGACATTCTGCTGCGGGTGAGGCTGCTTTACGTGCTGTTCATCCTCGCGGGGCTCATCGTGTTTTCGCGCCTGATCTGGGTACAGCTTTTCAGCTCCGAAGTGGCCTACAACGCAGAGCGCCTCGCCAGCCGCATTTTCACCGAGCAGATTATCCCGGCACAGCGCGGCAGCATCCTCTCGCGCAATGGGGCGCCGCTGGCGACCTCGATCTTCCGCTATCAGGCCGCATTCGACTTCGCGGCCCCGGGCCTCGATTCGCTCAAGACCTTCCGCGAACAGAGCGACTCGCTCGCCAAGCTGCTCGCCGCTTTCTTCCGGGACAAACCCGCCTCGGAATACGCCCGCCGCTTCCGCGAGGAGCATGCCCGCCGCTTCCGGCTCGTCAACGGCCGCGACACCTCTTACCTGCGTTCCGAAGGGTGGTTCTCCCGCATGATGGACCGCCTGCGGGGCGAGGAGTACGTCACCCGGAAAATCTACGACACGATTCGCGACCACACGCCCGTCAACATCCTGCCCCGCGAAGTGGATTACGCCGAGTGGGAAACCCTGCGGCGCTATCCGCTGCTGAACTGGAACATGGGCATGGTCTACCGCCTGGTCGAACGCGACCAGCGCATCTACCCGCAGGGCGAACTGGCGCGCCGCACCATCGGCCTGACGGGCGACAAGGGCAACTACGGCATCGAGGATGCCTACCGCGAGGAGCTTGCGGGCCGCGACGGCAAGGCCCTGCGCCAGCGTATCGCCCGGGGCTTCTACGGCCGCGTCGCGGGCGGCGGCCACGAGGAGCCCGTGGACGGATACGACATCGTAACGACGCTCGACCTCGACCTGCAGGACGTGGCCGACAAGGCGCTGCGGCACCAGCTCGAGGCCCAGAACGCCATCTGGGGCACCACCATCGTCATGGAGGTGCAGACGGGCGAAATCCTCGCCATGGCCAACCTGGGGCGCGCAGGCACGAGCGGCGTCTTCTACGAACGCGAAAACTACGCGCTGGGCCGCAGCATGGAACCCGGCTCGACGTTCAAACTGGCGACGATGCTCACGCTGCTCGACGACGCCGGCATGTCGCCGCAAACCGCCTACGACACCCACAACGGCGACCCGGTGACGGTCGGCCCGGCCAAAAACATCCGCGATTCGCACCGCGGCGACCACGTCATCGATTTCCGCCGCGCCGTAGCCTCCTCGTCGAACGTCTACTTCGCCAAGGCGATTTGGGATCGCTACGGCATCACCGGCAAAAAGCAGGAGTACAGCGACTTCCTCCACAAGAAACTCCGCCTCGGGCAGACCGTCGGACTCGAACGGCTCGGCGAGCGCACCCCGTCGATTACCACCGACTGGAAAGTTCCCGACCCGGGCGTCATGCTCGTGAAGATGAGTTACGGCTACCGCGTACGGCTGGCCCCAATCCAGATGATTACGTTCTACAACGCCATCGCCAACGACGGGAAGATGATTTCACCCGTGCTGATCCGCGAACTGCGGTACGGCGACCGGGTCGAGGAGCGCTTCGAAACGCAGACCCTCGCTTCGTCCATCTGCTCGCGTTCGGCGCTGCGCGAAGTGCAGCGCTGCCTCAAAGCGGTCTGCACCGAGGGTACGGCCAGCCTCTACTTCAAAGACACGACCCGCCTGCGCGTCGCCGCCAAGACCGGCACGGCGCAGATTACCGACGCCCGCAGCCGCGAGGGACGCTACTACCTCGGCTCGATGGTCGCCTACTTCCCGGCCGACAATCCCCGCTACACGGTGCTGACGACCATCGAGACCCGTGCACAGGCCGGCAAAGCCTACTACGGAGGCCCGCTGGCGGGCCCCGTTGTAAAACGCATGGTCGACTACATCTACAACCGCAACCGCGACTGGTACGGCCGCGTGGAGCGGCACGGCCCGCGCCAGTATCCCGAACAGGTAAAGGGCGGCGACATCGCCCAAATCCGCCGCGTGACCGACAAACTCTCGCCCCGCGCCTCGTTCGACCACCGCACGGGCTGGGGCCGGGCCCGGGTCGACAGCCTCTCGAACGTCGTCATCACGAGCCTGCAGGACGAAGCGGGCACGATGCCCGACGTGCGGGGCATGGGGCTCAAGGACGCGCTGTTCGTGCTCGAAAGCCGCGGGCTGAAAGTCCGCTTCTCGGGCCGGGGCGCCGTGACGCACCAAAGCATCGCGGCCGGGGCACGCATCGCCCCGGGCTCGACGGTCGCCATAACGTTGAAATAAGATAAAACAGGAAATATCCGTCCCGATTGCCGCCCCGTGCGGCGGCGGAAGCTCCGCAGGGCCGGACACGCAACGATAACGGTTTATGAAAACACTGAAAGAACTCCTGAAGGATACGCCCGTCGAGGCGCTGCACGGCGACGATTCCACCGCCGTCGCCGGACTGATTTACGACTCGCGCGCCGTGCGCCCGGGCGACTGCTTCTTCGCAACCCGCGGCACGCAGTGCGACGGCCACGATTTCATCCCCTCCGCCATCGCGAAAGGCGCCGCGGCGGTGGTCTGCGAACGCCTGCCCGAACAAACGGCCGACGGGGTAGCCTACGCCGTGGTTCCCGACGCCGCCGGGGCGCTGGCCGACATGGCGGCGGCTTTCTACGGCCACCCGAGCCGCGAATTGAAACTCGTGGGCGTCACCGGCACCAACGGCAAGACCACGACCGTGACGCTGCTCTACGATCTGGTGCGGGCGCTGGGCTACAAGGCCGGGCTGATTTCGACGGTGGTCTACAAAATCGGCAACCGCACCGTCGAAGCGACGCACACCACACCCGACTCCGTGCGGCTGAACGCCATGATGCGGGAGATGGCCGACGAGGGGTGCGAATACTGTTTCATGGAGTGTTCGTCGCACGCCATCGTACAGGAACGCACGCGGGGCCTGCACTTCGCGGGCGGCATCTTCTCGAACATCACGCACGACCACCTCGACTACCACAAGACCTTCGCCGAATACATCCGCGCCAAGAAACTCTTCTTCGACGGACTCGGCGCAAAGGCTTTCGCCCTGACAAACATCGACGACCGCAACGGCCGCGTGATGGTGCAGAACACGGCCGCCTCCGTACACACCTATTCGTTGCGCGCAATGGCGGACTTCCGCTGCAAAATCGTCGAGATGCACGTCGACGGCATGCTGCTGCGCATCGACGGACAGGAGGTATGGGTCGGGCTCGTAGGCCGTTTCAACGCCTACAACCTGCTCTCGGTCTACGGCGCGGCCGTATTGCTGGGCCTCGACCGCGCGGAAGTGCTGCGCGCGGCGAGCACGCTGCACGCCGCGAGCGGACGCTTCGAGTTCGTGCGGGCGGCGAACGGCACCACGGCCATCGTCGACTACGCCCACACGCCCGACGCCCTGGAGAACGTCATCCAGACCGTCGAGGAGATACGCACCCCG
>ERZ791875.1703-NODE-1703-length-13400-cov-3.395729_pt1 | contig 13400 bp, 8 predicted proteins | sample MGYA00510278_ERZ791875 | MGnify/ENA primary metagenome ERZ791875 (study PRJEB30046, sample SAMN00792078) | human gut metagenome | study: EMG produced TPA metagenomics assembly of the A metagenome-wide association study of gut microbiota in type 2...
TTCATTTCTTCGGCAATTTCCGCATGTGTTTTGCCTTCAAAGAAACTCTTCATAACTTACGGGAATATATAGTCATAAAAATGGAGTTTACACATTGGAGGATTCATTGATGGTGATCCATTGGACATGACGGATGGGTAAGAAGTTCCGACTACCCCTTTGTGGAATTTTTATGATTTGCAAAAAGATCCGAAGGAAGACCATAATGTGAATAATGATGAAGGAGTATGCCTTTATTATAAAGCAGATGAAATAGGAAATAATGAAATTGCGAGAAGAAGTGGGAGATACGGATGAGAAATATCCCCAGATACATTAGCTTGTATACTGTCTAGATACAAAAAAAACTAAATAAAAATATACTAGAGTCATATATCAGGATATTAAACTTATTTTTGCACCCATTAAACCCCCTAATTGAATAAACATGAAAAAACACTCGACCTTAGTCGCTGCCATTCTGGCAATTTCCGGCTCACTGACAGGATGCCAGGAAGTCAAATCACCAGAACCTGTTTTACCCATCCCACAAGAGAAACAAGTCAATTGGCAAAAGATGGAAACTTATGCCTTTGTACATTTCGGTCTCAATACTTTTAATGACCGCGAATGGGGATATGGCGACTCTGATCCGAAAACTTTCAATCCTGCACGTCTGGATTGCGAACAATGGGTGCAGACTTTTGTCAACTCCGGTATGAAAGGAGTGATTCTGACAGCCAAGCATCATGATGGCTTTTGTCTGTGGCCTACCCAACTGACTGAATATTGTATTCGAAATACTCCTTACAAAGATGGTAAAGGAGACATCGTCCGTGAACTTTCCGATGCCTGCAAGAAGTATGGGATTAAGTTTGCCGTATATCTCTCTCCGTGGGACAGACATCAGGCTAATTACGGCACTCCGGAATATGTAGATTATTTCTATAAACAACTTCACGAGTTGCTGACTAATTATGGAGACGTATTCGAAATCTGGTTTGATGGAGCCAATGGAGGCGATGGTTGGTATGGAGGAGCGAAAGATGCACGTACCATTGATCGCAAAACATATTATGATTATCCGCGAGCTTACAAAATGATCGATGAACTGCAACCGCAAGCCGTGATATTCTCCGATGGAGGACCGGGTTGCCGTTGGGTAGGAAATGAGAGTGGATTTGCCGGAGCTACTAACTGGTCTTTCCTTCGGGCAGGCGAAGTATATCCGGGTTATCCCAAATATCGTGAACTACAGTATGGTCATGCGGACGGAAACCAATGGGTGGCTGCCGAATGTGATGTATCTATCCGCCCGGGATGGTTCTATCATCCGGAAGAAGACAATAGAGTGAAGACAGTCGATCAATTGACGGATTTGTATTACCGGAGTGTAGGACATAATGGTACTTTATTATTGAATTTCCCGGTAGATCGCAATGGCTTGATTCATCCGACGGACTCTTTGAATGCAGTAACGTTCCATCAGCGGGTTCAGAAAGAATTGGCAGACAACTTATTGAGTAAAGCCAAAGTTTCAGCTTCCGATGAGCGTGGAGGTCAGTTCAATGTCCGTGCCTTGACAGATGGACAGTATGACACCTATTGGGCTACCAATGACAGCGTCATGGCGGCTGATCTGACTTTTACTTTCGAACAGCCGACAAAGATGAACCGGGTTATGATTCAGGAGTATATACCTTTGGGACAGCGTGTTAAATCCTTTGTGGTCGAATATAAGAAAGGAGATCAGTGGTTGCCGGTCAAATGTAATGAAGAAACTACGACTGTAGGTTACAAACGTCTGTTGCGTTTTGAAACGATAGAGACGGAACAGCTGCGTATACGCTTTACAGATGCCCGTGCGTGCTTGTGTATCAATGAAGCAGGAGCTTATTATGCTCCCGACGCTACGGAAAGTTACACATCCGCCACTTCGGAGTTGAGGAGTTTTCCGTTTACTATCGTAGGCGTTAATGAGGAGGAAGTCAAGAAATGCAGCGATAAAGACGATCAGACTACTGCTTTTATCCCCGGGAAAGAAATCGTGATTGATCTCAGTGAAAGCCGTACCCTTCATTCATTCTACTATTTGCCCGATCAGAGTGAGTACAGTAAAGGTTTGATTTCATCTTACGAATTGTCTGCCGGTCCGACTGAAGAAACGATGCAGGTTATTGCAAAAGGAGAATTCTCGAATATCCGCAATAATCCGATTCTTCAGAGTGTATACTTTAGTCCTGTTGAAGCCCGTTTTCTTAAATTGAAAGCGACACGTATGGTGGACGAAAGTGATTCTTTAGGATTAGCCGAAGTGGGATGTCAATAACTCCCTACGCTCACATATAAATAAAAAACAAATTTTATCCGTCACCGTCACCTTTTTGGGTGTAATGATTTGAGTCTGAAGTATTAATCCTGTGACGGCAATGCGTGATGACAGTGTGACGGCAAATTTTGCCGTCACATTTTTTTTGTTCCTGCTATAGTCAAAATCAAAAGCACCGTATGAATGATTAGTTTCACGCCTTGGAACTAATAGTTTCAACCTTTGAAACCTTTAGTTTCAAGGCATGAAACCAAAAGTTTCAAGCGTATGAAACTATTCGTTCTGTCATACGAAACTGTCAGCTTGTGCGTATGATTGCTTCTGTCCGATGTAAAACCATTTATAAGAAGAACTTTTTTTCTCTCCTGAATGCTTGCTTTTTCCAGCAAAAGCATCTATTTTTGGCTCCTGAAAAACATTATTAACCTGTAAATCTCTGATGACATTTAACGACGAATCGCAGAAAAAAAGAAAGTTCGAGCAATTTTTTATTCTAACTTTTCCGAAGGTGAAAGCTTTTGCATGGAAGATTCTGAAATCAGAAGAAGATGCGGAAGATGTTGCTCAGGATGTGTTCGTTAAATTGTGGGATAATCCGGAAATTTGGGAAAATAAGGAAACGTGGGATAGCTATATCTACACGATGGCACGTAATCAGATATATAACTTTCTGAAACACAAATCTGTCGAACTTACCTATCAGGAGAAACTAATTCAGGAAGATGCTCCTTCCTTTGAATTTGATATTTATGATAAACTTTATGCGAAAGAACTTCAGCTTCTGATCAAACTGACTTTAGACACGATGCCCGACCAGCGACGGAAAGTTTTTGTTATGAGTCGGGAACAAGGAATGAGTAATCAGGAAATAGCTGATAATCTGCAACTTTCTATTCGTACGGTGGAACGCCACATCTATTTGGCACTGCAAGAACTAAAAAAAATCATTTTAATTGCATTTTTTTTCTATTTCGGTTGAGTAGTCCATTTTAGCTAGTTGTCTATATTATATAAGGCAAATCTAAAATGAAGAATTATATTCAAAAAATAATGAGTGTATTCACTGCTTCCGGGCATAGTGAAAAAGTAACCAAAGAGGTACATCAATGGTTGGTGGACGAGGAACATGCTGACGAAAAAGAAGCAGCCGTGCACACACTATGGGAGGAAACAGAAGGAAAGGTCGATGCAGGCACATGGGCTTCTCTGGCAAGTGTATATAAAAAGGTAGGAGCGGATAAAAAACAGAAAAGCGAATTCCGCATTCGTTTTTGGCATTATGCAGCAGCCGTTGCATTGCTGGTAGTGTCCGTATCCGGTACTTTTTATCTGACCAAGAAGCAATATGCAGAAGTTGCGATGGTGGAGAACTTTACACAGTCGGGCCAGATGAGCCATGTAGAATTGCCGGATGGAAGTATCGTGCAGACTAATTCGGGAACAATCCTGTTATATCCGGAAACATTTAAAGGAGATACCCGCACGGTATATTTGATAGGAGAGGCGGATTTCAAAGTGAAAAAGAATCCGGACCAACCTTTTATTGTAAAATCGGGTACAATGGCGGTAACCGCATTGGGTACAGAGTTTAATGTAGCTGCTTATCCCGAAAATAATGATATTGTGGCAACTTTGATTCATGGGAAAATAAGAGTCGACTGTGATAATGGCAAGAATAGCTATATCCTGAATCCGGGTCAACAGGTCGCTTATTCAAAGAATACCGGACAAAGTCTGATGATGGATGCCAATCTGGAAGATGTCACTGCCTGGCAAAGAGGAATGTTTGTGTTCAGAGGTGACTCTATGAAAGAAATCTTTACGGTATTGGAACGACGTTTCAACATCACATTCCAATGTAATATAAGTCATTTCAGTGATGATAAATATAATTTCAGTTTCCGCAAAAATGCAGGAATCCAAGAAATACTGGATGTAATGAAAGAGATAATAGGAGGATTTGATTATAAACTGGAGAAAAATATTTGCTATATAAAACTGACTAAATAATTAGTTCTGAAAATATTTGTTTAACCTTAAAAATAGAAATTATGTAAAAAAGTATCCGGAAAAAGGATGCCGCCTTATTCCGGATATGAAATGTCTTTTAGTATTAAAGCTACCAGCTTCAATCTTTGATGAATATAATATTATGAGTTTAACACTAAAAACGCTACTAAGATATGAATTTATATCTATTAAAAGCTAAATGTCTAACATTTTTTTGCTGTTTACTATTTACGCAAACAGTTCTTTTTGCCCAAAGCAACATAAAGATTACTATAAAGAAGAATGAAATAACGTTGCGGGCGGCGCTGACAGAAGTTGAAAAACAATCCAAAATGTCTGTTGCCTATAATGAGTCCCAGTTGGGAGGCGATAAACGTATCTCTTTGAATATCAATAATAAACTTCTTGATGAAGCCCTTGATATCATTCTTAAAGGAACCGGATTCAGCCATAAAATTAAAGATGGCTATATTATGATTGTTCCCGCTAAGAAGGAAAAAGGTACTCCTAAAAAAGTACAGGGGCGGATTATAGATGAACAGGGAGAGGCGCTGATCGGTGTGAATGTTTCGGTCAACGGTGCTGCTACGGGTACTATTACAGATATGGATGGTAATTATGCTATCGATGTCTTTACGAACGATGTACTGAAGGTTTCCTATATCGGGTATGTGACTCAGCTTGTTAAGATATCTGATAAGAACGTTTATAATATTACGATGAATGCCGATACAAAGACTTTGGATGAAGTCGTGGTGACAGCATTGGGTATTAAGCGTGAAACGAAAGCATTGACCTACAATGTGCAGGAGATCAAGGCAGCCGGTATTACAAAAGTGAAAGATGCCAATTTTGTAAACAGTCTGGCAGGAAAGGTTGCGGGTGTGACGATCAATCAGAGTTCCTCCGGTGTAGGAGGTTCCACCCGTGTGGTAATGCGTGGTACAAAATCATTGTTTGGTGAGAACAACGCTCTATATGTGCTGGATGGTATTCCCATGCAAGGATTGAGAACCAAGCAATCGGATAACTATTATGAATCTACGGAAGTTGCGGACGGAGATGGTATTTCCAATATCAACCCGGAAGATATCGAAAGTATGTCAGTGCTGACAGGTGCTTCTGCGGCTGCCCTTTATGGTAATCGTGGAGCGAATGGAGTTATTCTGATCACTACAAAGAAAGGGGCGATCGGGAAACCGCGTATCTCTTATTCCAACAGTACCAATTTTATGTCACCTTTTGTGACTCCCAAGTTTCAAAACACTTATGGACGAAAAGAGGGTGAGTTTAAGAGCTGGGGCGATAAGCTGGAGACTCCTTCTTCCTATGACCCGATGGACTTTTTCCAGACCGGTTACTCTACGATGAACTCTTTCGGATTGTCCACCGGTTCCGAGACGCATCAGACTCATGTATCTATCGGTGCGGTTAATTCGGAAGGTATTATTCATAACAATACCTACAACCGATACAATTTTACTTTGCGGAATACCAGTCAGATTATTAAGGATGTACTCGAATTGGACATGAGTTTATATTACGTAAAACAGAATAATCAGAACAGTAACGGACAGGGTATGTATTATAATCCGCTGGTTCCGGTATATCTGTTTCCGCCTAGCGATGACATTAATAAGTATGTGGTGTATGAACGCTATGATGAAGAACGTAAGTTTAAAACTCAATATTGGCCTTACGGAAACCAGTCTTTAGGTATGCAGAATCCATATTGGATTATCAATCGTAATATGTTTAATACGGACAGAGATCGTTACATCATCACTGCCGCTATGAAATGGAACGTCACGAAATGGATGAATGTGATAGGACGTGCACGCATAGATAATGCTTATAGTGATTTTGAAAGAAAACTGTATGCTTCTACGGACGGACTTTTTGCCAACACTCAAGGCGGATATATGAAACAGGATGATGAAAACAAGGCTGTCTATTTGGACTTTTTAGTTAATATTGACAAGACTTTTGGACAAGACTATCGTCTGTTAGTAAATTTTGGCGGCAGCTTCTATGATGAGAAATACGAAATGTCCTGTTATGAAGGACAGCTCTTGAAAGTTCCTAATTTCTTCCATCCGACTAACATTGCTAAAACAGAAAGCGGCATGACTATGGCTGCTCTGCATACACAGACACAGTCAGTATATGGAAAAGCGGAATTGGCTTATAAGAATTTCCTTTATATGGATGTGACGGGACGCTTAGACTTTTTCTCTACTTTGCTGGGTACTTCACAGAATTATGTTTTCTATCCTTCTGTCGGTTTGTCCGTTGTTTTGTCTGAAATATTGCCACTTCCCAAAGATATTTTCTCTTTTTGGAAAATCCGTGGTTCTTATGCTCAGGTAGGTAACCCCCCTGAACCCTACCTGACATATCCGATGGTTGCTTTGGAAGGCGGAAGCGCCACAAGCGGAAACTTTACCCCTGCCACTCATCTGAAACCGGAAATGACCAAGTCTTTTGAGTTGGGTATGGACCTGCGTTTCTTCAATGATAAGATAAACATTGCGGCTACCTACTATAATTCAAATACTTATAATCAGCTCTTTAAATACAAATTGCCGCCAAGCACAGGATATGCTTATTCTTATGAAAATGCCGGTAAGGTAAATAACTGGGGTATTGAGCTGAGTGTGGGAGTCAATCAGAAACTTGGTCCTGTAGACTGGAACGCCAACCTTATCTATTCAATGAACCGGAATGAAATAAAGGAACTGCTTCCTGAATATGTAACTGACCGTCAGACCGGTGCAATAGTAAAAGCACCTTTGGAATTTGAAGTGGCAGGAGCCGAGTCTTATCGCATGATATTGAAGAAAGGCGGTACGATGTCCGACATTTATGCAACTAAATTACGTCAGGATTATAATGGAAATATTTTGGTTGACGGAGGTGTACAGCCCGAAGAGAATACCTTTGTGAAGGTAGGAACCGCCACTCCCAAATATAATTTAGGTTTTAGGAATAGTTTTGCTTATAAAGGACTGGAACTGGATTTCCTGATTGATGCACGTGTAGGCGGTCAGGTTGTTTCTGCCACTCAGGCTTTGATGGACCAGTTTGGTGTATCGGAGAAAACTGCTATCGACCGTGATAATGGAGGTGTGACAGTAAATAAAGGCAAGTTGAATGCAGAAAGTTACTACAGTGTGGTTGCCGCCGGAAAAACCGGACTTTTAGCACACTATGCTTACAGTGCTACCAATGTACGTTTACGTGAAGTTTCTTTGACTTATCATTTGCCGAATAGCTGGTTCAACAATAAAGTAAACTTATCAGTATCGCTGACCGGACGAAACTTGTGTATGTTCTATAACAAAGCACCATTTGACCCGGAACTGACGGCTAATACCGGAACTTATTATCAGGGATTTGACTATTTTATGCCACCTAGCCAACGGAATATCGGTTTCGGTGTGAAATTGAACTTTTAATGAACCCCTTAAAAGATAAATACGATGAAAATAAAATTATATCAACCTTTGTTTATTCTCCTGAGTCTTTTCTCATTAGGTTCCTGTATGTCCGATTCATTGAATATGGATCCGGATAAAATCATGGAAAATGAACTTGAAAAGGATAATCTTTGGGGTACTTACTTGCTTACTATGCAAGAGAATGTTATCTCCGGAGTGGTGAACGACTTCCAGCGCTCGGAAGATCTTTTTGGAAATATGTATTCCGGATATATGGCCGGAACGAACAACTGGGAAGGCGGAGCGAATGGTACGACCTATGCATTTCCGGCTCATTGGATTGATACTCCTTTTAAAATAGCCTATGTTGATTTTCTGGCTTCCTGGAATATTCTCCGTCAGAAGGAAGATTCAACTTCTATTCTGTTTGCGGTAGGAGAGATTGTAAAGGTCGTGGCTATGCACAAGACTTGTGATATGTACGGTCCGTTGCCATATAAGAAATTTGGCCTTGCCAATCCGGTTCCTTATGACTCGCAGAAGGATATATATGATTCATTCTTTAAGGAATTAGATCATGGAATCGACATTTTAACGAAGTATGACCAGTTGAATCCGGCTTCCAAAGCATTAGTCAATTTTGATTTGATTTACAGCAGTGATATCCCGAAGTGGATTCGTCTGGCAAATTCATTAAAACTTCGACTGGCAATGAGAACCCGCTTTATCCAGGAGGATATCTCGAAGGAAATAGCGGAAACTGCCGTTGCCAATCCTTATGGAGTGATGACATCCAATGATGATAATGCAACGATGACTGATAACTCCAACTTGGTGTATCGTTTTTATAATCCGATGTATAACATCTGGCATGGATATGATGACGAATGTATGGGAGCTACGATGGATTCCTATATGAACGGATATAAGGACCCGCGTTTGTCTCATTATTTCCAGGCTAATGATGCAGGTACTTACCGGGGACTTCGCAATGGTCACAAAGATGCGAATAAGTTTAAAGGTTCCAAGCAGACTTCCAAACCGAATATCTCCCGTGATACTCCTTATCACTGGCAAACAGCTTCTGAAGTATACTTCCTGAGAGCGGAAGGCGCCATGTTGGGTTGGGATATGGGAGGTACTGCGGAAGAACTTTACAAAGAAGGTATTAAGGCTTCATTCGCTTTATGTGGAATTCAGGATGCGAGTACTATCAATTCCTATCTGGCTGATAACACGAATCGTCCGATAGCTTATCAGGCAGTGTCGGGCAGTCAGTCGGCTCCGGCTCCTTCTTCCATAACCATTGCCTGGAAAGAAAGTGCCGGTGAAGAAGAAAAACTTGAACGGATTATTACGCAGAAATGGATTGCCATGTATCCATTGGGACAGGAGGCATGGTCGGAATTCCGCAGAACTGGTTATCCGAAAGTTTTTCCGGTCATTGATAACTTGAGTAATGGATTGATTAATGATATTGATCAGGTGTGTCGCATCCCTTTCCCCGAATCAGAATATTTGGGAAATGCTCCTGAAGTAGAAAAAGCGACCAAGCTCTTGGGTGGTCCTGATAATGGCGGTACCAAGTTGTGGTGGGATGTGAAATAATTAATTATAATTCATAAAACTAATATTGATGAAATTATTATCTTATATAGTAATATTTGCGGCATTGTTGAGTACAGTAGTTGCTTGCAATACAGATCCGGAAGAACTGGATATCGTAACTCCGTATCCAAAATCGGAAAAATATTATGCTGACTTGAGAGCCTACAAAGCAAGAAACGATCATGAAGTCTTTTTCGGATGGTTCGGCGGATGGGGTGCCAACACCCCTTCTATGATTACCTATCTGGAGAGTGTGCCGGACAGTGTGGACATTATTTCTATATGGGGAGATTATAAGAACCTGACTGAAAGACAACTGAAAGATCTTCGCTTTGTACAGGATGTAAAAGGTACACGAGTGACCTATACGATTTTTGCTCATCGGATACCGGACGAATTCATGTCAGGAGAAAATAAAGAAATAGCTACACCGGAAGGTATTGAGATGTATGCCAAGTCTTTAGTGGATACAATGTATAAGTATGGCTATCAAGGTATTGACCTGGACTACGAACCAGGATATCAGGAATTTCCGGGGGTGCCGTTTACAGGTCCTTTGGTGGGGCCAATTAATGTATGGCCCGATTATAAGGATAATATGGAAATCTTTATAAAAGCATTGGGAAAATATATTGGTCCTAAATCGGGTACTAGAAATCTGTTGATTATTGATGGCGTGCCTTTCCATTTGAAAGAAGGGCTGGCTGCATATTTTGATTATGGTGTGGTACAGTCTTATAATTCATCTGGCTATACTGATTTGCAAACACGTTTTGACAAGGCTGCGGCAGTCGGATGGACTCCGGAACAGTATATTTTTGCAGAAACTTTCGAAGGAGGAAAAGCCAATTCCGGTGGAGTAGATCATACGTTGAGAGAGGGAGGTACTGTTCCATCCTTGGAAGGTATGGCCCGTTTCAAACCGATGTATAACGGACAACTGGCAAAGCGCAAAGGAGGATGTGGAACCTATCACATGGAAAATGATTATTTCAGTAAACCTACTAATTATAAATATACGCGTAATGCCATCTATTGGATGCATGAGTCTAGTAAATAAATTAAAACAGCATTGATTATGAAACTTACTTATATAAATCTGTTAATGTTACTCTGTGTATTACTGTTCTCTTGTCAAAAGAATCAGGAATATTATGAAGGAATATATATTATCGGTGCAGAAGAGAAGAATCCTTCAGCTACCTTGACGGTGGATGAATTGCCTTCTGCTATCGGTGTGAATGTGGCTGCTTCTTGTACGGTTAAAGAACAAGTGACGGTAGAACTGAAAGGAAATCCGGAATTGGTGGAATACTATAACAAGACATTTCATAAGAATTATGAGCTATTACCGGCAAAATGTTACAAATTGGATAATACGAATCTGACAATTGAGCCGGGAAAGCATGCAAGTACGGATGGATTGAGGCTGCGGATTACTTCCCGTGATGAACTGAAAGAAGGGGTTACCTATCTTCTTCCGATAAGTATAGAGAATGTTTCAGATCCTTCATTGGCAGTTATTGAAGGTTCCAGAACTCTTTATATAGTAGTCAATCAGATTATTATCACACAGGCTGCCGACCTAACTCCTCGGAGATCATACTATAAGGTTGACTTCCGTAAGGAATCGAAGTATCCCACTACCGCCATGAAGAGCCTGACGTTTGAAGCCCGGGTGAACTTCCGTAATTTTAAATCGAAGTGGTGTTACTCTATTATGGGATTGGAAGAAAACCTGTGTATGCGAACTTCCGGAAATATCAATAACGGATGGGGATTACAAATCGGAGGTGGTGCCGGAGTCTCATCAAAGAGTAAGATACCGGGTAATAAATGGGTACACGTAGCCTGTGTTTATAATGGAGATACAGGTATGACAAGTGTATACATTGACGGTGAATTTGAAGGTGAAGTGCCGGATGCACGTGGTCCGTTGGATTTGACATGGGCGTATGGTCATGATAAGAATGCGTCATTCTATATCGGACAGTCCGCTGCGGATGACCGTTATATGGAAGGGTATATCAGTGAAGCGCGTGTATGGGGAGTCGCCCGTTCTGCGGCAGAATTGAAGAATAATGTATGCTGGGTAGACCCGTTGTCCGAAGGTCTGATTGCTTACTGGCGTTTCAATAATGAAAATAATGAGGAAGAACCGAAAGTCGTAACCGACCTTACAGGAAATGGATACGATGCTGTCTATGCAGGTCGTGGAGATGCTGCATGGGTAGAAGGAGTCCGTTGTCCGGATATCGACACAAAATAAATAGTAAATAAAGCTATAGACAATGAAAATAGACAGATCATTATTTTCTTTGGCAGGCTTGGTTGCATTAACATCATGTGGGCAGTCTCAGAAAGGGACTGCTCATCATGAGATGAAGCCTAACATCATTTATATTTTTGCAGATGATTTGGGAATAGGCGATTTGAGTTGCTATGGAGCAACGAAGGTTTCTACTCCTCATATCGATAGGCTGGCTTCACAAGGACTTCGGTTCACGAATGCTTATGCAACTTCTGCTACCAGTACCCCTTCCCGTTTTGCCTTACTGACAGGAATGTATCCTTGGCGTCAGGAAAATACGGGTATTGCTCCGGGAAACTCAGAATTGATTATAGATACCACTTGTGTCACTATGGCAGATATGCTGAAGAAAGCCGGATATGCTACGGCGGCTGTGGGCAAATGGCATCTGGGCTTGGGGCCGAAGGGCGGTACTGACTTTAATACGCTGATCAAACCTAACTCGCAAAGTATAGGATTCGATTATGAGTTTCTAATTCCGGCAACCGTAGATCGGGTTCCCTGTGTGTTCGTGGAAAATGGTCACGTAGTCGGATTGGACCCGAATGATCCGATCACAGTTAGTTGCGAGCATAAAGTGGGAGACTGGCCTACCGGAGAAGAGAATCCCGAACTTGTCCGCCTGAAACCGAGTCAGGGACATAATAATACGATAATTAACGGAATTCCTCGTATCGGCTGGATGACAGGCGGTAAGTCTGCCCTTTGGGTGGACGAAGAGATTGCGGATGTGATAACGGATAAAGCGAAAGAGTTTATTTGTGCGAATCAGAAAGAACCGTTCTTTTTGTATATGGGAACACAGGATGTGCACGTTCCCCGGGTTCCCCATCCGCGCTTTTTGGGAAAAAGCGGGTTAGGTACACGTGGAGATGTTATTCTGCAGCTGGATTGGACGATTGGAGAGATAATGCATACGCTTGATAGTCTGAATATCGCAGACAATACACTGATTGTGTTCACGAGTGATAATGGCCCGGTCATTGATGATGGTTATCACGATGAAGCATTGGAAAGATTGAACGGACATACTCCGATGGGTATCTACAGAGGCGGTAAGTACAGTGCTTTTGAGGCAGGAACACGCATCCCGTTTATCATACGTTGGCCGGATCAGATCATGCCGGGCCAACAAGAGGCTCTTTTCTCACAGGTAGATTTCTATGCTTCGGTTGCAGCCTTACTGCATCAGCCGTTGGCCGAAAATGTAGCTCCCGATAGCAGAGATGTACATAAAGTCCTTTTGGGAGAAGAAAAAACGGATCGTGAGTATGTGGTACAGCATAATCTGAACAATACGCTTTCTATTATAAAAGGACAATGGAAGTATATAGAGCCGAGTAATGCTCCTGCTGTAGATGTTTGGACTAAAATAGAACTGGGCAATAGTCCGCAAGCACAACTATATAATTTATCGGCCGATCCGGTAGAACAGAAGAATGTAGCGTCGGAACATCCGGAAATTATCCGTGATCTGGCTTCTCTGCTGGATGAAGTAAAAACGAATTCAAAAGCTGACCGGAAATAAAGCCGAGGCAAATGCTTCATGAGCCAGCGCATGAAAAAGTACTTTATCCAATGATTCTTGATGAACAAGCCTTGAAACCAAGAGGGTCATAAATGAAAAGTGGGACGTATTGTTTTACGATACGTTCCACTTTTACTCACTTTCACTTAAAACCTAAACCTTGTATTTACTTGCTGTTATAAGCCGTCAACATCC
>ERZ791875.1712-NODE-1712-length-13312-cov-2.725202_pt1 | contig 13312 bp, 8 predicted proteins | sample MGYA00510278_ERZ791875 | MGnify/ENA primary metagenome ERZ791875 (study PRJEB30046, sample SAMN00792078) | human gut metagenome | study: EMG produced TPA metagenomics assembly of the A metagenome-wide association study of gut microbiota in type 2...
TGCTATGTGATTCAAAAAAAAGATAAGAGAGTATGGATTATTTTTGTGTTTTTATTGACATTTATCTGTAGAGAGCAAACTTTTTCAACATTTTTAAATTCAATACGAATACAATGGCTCTTTTACACATTGTTGGCGTTTATTCAGATTCCTGTTTTGAAGGAAGATATGGTTAATATAAAGGGGAAATATATTTATTTATTACCATTGATAATCTGGTTGCTTTGTTTTACGGGAATCCAATGGATTGAAAGAAATAATGTTTATAATAAAGAATGTTCTGTAGCTGTAAAATATGGAGATTGGAAAAAAGCTGCCGAATGGATTGAAAAAACAAATAGGATTACTCCTTATTTGATAAATCGTGGAATAATTTATACATATTTATATGACTATACATTAAATAAGCTATATTTACAAAAGGCAGACTCTGCATTTGATGATGCACAGAGGCAAAATCCATTTGATGTACAAATAAATTATTATCGAATAATGATACAGAATAGAAAGTTAAATGAAGATAATAATTTATTGTCTGATTTAAGTATACTTGTTTCTAATTATCCTGATAAACTTTTATACAAATGGACTATGTACAATTTTTGTCTTCAAAAAGAAGAGTTTGAAAAAGCAAGTCAAATATTCGTTGATTGTATTTTATCAACTCCTCGCTTGATGGATACTGAGCATTGGGAATATGTAGTAGAGAATAATCCGGAATTTATCCATAACATAACCACTTGTTTAAAAGAACAAATATCTAAAGAACCTGTTGATGATCCAATTAAGCTGGCTAAATATGGAAGTATTGCTTTGAAGTTGGGGGATAAAGTATTGGCTGAGAAGTATTTAAATAATGCACTTGAAAAAATACCAAACTTATCTATTGCTTGGTATAATTTAGGAGTATTAGCAGAAATAAATGGCGATAAAGAAAAGAGCATGATTTTTAAAAGACGTGCATCTGTAATGCAAGGAACTTTTATTAGTTCAGATCTTAATTATTTATTGAATGGATCTTATAATTTTCGATTTTTATCTTGGTATGGTTGTGAAAATATAAAATATTGAATGATGAGGAATTATCGATACACTATTTTCTGCGTGATATTTTTATTCTCTTGTATGACAGGAGAAAATAAGAAATTGCATCAAGCACTGAAAGAGGCAGGAGAGAACCGAATAGAGTTAGAAAAAGTATTGGCACATTATAAAAGTGACTCATTAAAGTTACGTGCAGCCCGTTATCTGATAGAGAACGCTTTTAATCACTTAACATTGAAAGAGTGTTTTAGATCTCCTGATGGAATTGATTATATATTGGATATTACAAACTTCAAGAATGATACTTTAGTGAAAATGTATTGCGATTCATTACTAAAATCAGGATATATTTATCATAAAGAGAAACTAAACGATTGTAATACTTTAAAAAGTGATTTCTTGATTCAGAATATTGATTTAGCTTTTCAGGTATGGCGAAAACCATGGGCAAAAGATATTTCATTTATTGATTTTTGTAGATATATTCTTCCGTATAGAGTTCAAAGGGAACAGGTATCCAAATTACGGGAAGAACTTATGCTTCGTTATATCCCAGTTTTAGATTCAGCTGGAGTAACAAACTCATTTGATGCATGTATGCTACTTAATATTCAATTAAAGAATGATATAAAATATAAAAAAACAGGAAATCCATTTTATCCAACAATTGAAGAAACATATTATTCGGGTATTGGAACTTGCGAAGCTTTATGTAACTATGGTACATTTGCAATGCGTGCATGCGGAATTCCTGTGGCTGTACAGCAAACGACATGGACGAAAATGGATAGGGATCATGCTTGGTGTGCAGTCTTGTATAATGGGAAATTTTATGATTTTGGACCAGGGGATGATCAACCTGATATATATAGACATAAACTGGCAACAACTCGCTATTTAAAGCCGGCAAAAGTATATCGTCAGCGTTTTGATCCATATATAAAAAGTTCTTCTGTAAAAGACGATGGATTTGTTACAGATCTGAAAAGTCCCTTGTTGGAAGATGTGACAGCTGAGGGGGAAAATATGCCGGTGAATTTTTGTGTAAAAGCGGATAAAAATAGTTCTGAAGGTGAACAGAAACAAGTTTATCTTTGTGCCTACAATTATTATCAATGGAGACCTTTGGCAATAGGAGTAAAGAACGGGGATTCTTGTTATTTTGAACATGTAGTAGGTAATAATATTTTTATAGTGGCAGAAGCTGCCGGTAGAAGCAAGTTACATTTTTTAACTGCCCCATTTTATCTGAATGGTGAGGGAAGTATTCGTAAATTTATACCGGATACTATTCAGACAGTACATTTAATTTTAGAGAAAAAGAAAGAAGAGCAATGCCGTATATTGCATTATTGGGATTTAACGCAAGATGATTTTAGCCCTGTTCTTTGTGATAGTCTCCTTTCAGATACAATTCAGTTATATACTCATATCCCAGCTAATGCACTTCTTTGGTATACAACTGTACAAAAAAGCTTAGGACAACAAGTTGGCTTTATACAAAATGATTCATTGAAGAGGACAATAGATTTTTAAAGGGATTGTCAAGATAGAGATGGTTGTGTTCACTTTTTTGTAGAGAATACTTTCCCTACTACAGGTGATTACCGACGACATTTTCGAGTCGATTTTTCAAAAATCATTTTCCTGGTTTCCGGAGTTCCGACACTTTCAAAAATCCTTGAAATGTTCCGGAATTTTCTTCTCGGGTAGGTTTAACTGTTTTCGGCAGGCATCTATTCCGACGGTATCCATGATTTTTTTAATTTTGGCTGTACACATTTCCAAATTATCCCAGGCTGCAAGGCTTTTTTGAATAAGTTCCTCGGGGTTGGGCAGTTTATAGTTGGTTGTTCTGCGTACATATCTTTCGTGGATCACTCTGGCATTAGGTGTATTGAACATACGGGAGAAAATTTCCGTTTGCAGGATCGGGTCTTTGATTTCGTTACCTTTATTATAAAGTCGCATCAATGCTTCTTCTTCGTAAATTATTGCTTTGTAGCGTGTTAAGTTCTCTTGATCGAGGAATGTGATAAAGATGCGCATTTCATCTTCTTCCTGGGTGACGAATAAACCCTGGTTAGAAATCCAGACCATTCTTTCTTCTTGTTCTTTCGCGCTCCAGTTTTCCGGGAAAAAACAGGTGGGTTTCATATCTTGGGTATATCGTTGGAAATATATGGCCGGTGGCATACCTGCCGTATTGATGTTGTTAGGCTCCAGATAACGTTCTTTGTAACGCTGCATGAAATGGGCAGAGACCATTTCTAGGGAAAACTCCGCCTTGTCCCTCAAAAAGAGATAGTCTGTCTCTTCCCCTCGATGAAGAGGGGTATAAGCCAGAAAACCTCCGATCATCTCGCCACCGGGCTTATGATAGCAGTCGAAAAAACGGATATTCCAGGAGTTGTGTTGACGGGTACGGATTGTTTTGATCTGTACGATAGAATGGATGAGATATTGCTTGCCATTCGTTGTGTTCTGATTTTTGAGGAATTCACCGAAAGCAATTTGTATTTTTCCTTTCATTTCCAGGAAGTCTAGGAACGCTTCGTGTTGAATCTCTTTGTTTGTCATTGCGGGTGTAAACATAATCGTATTGTGTTTTTTGTTTGATTAACTTGGCTCTAAAGGTAGGCTTTATTCTGACAAATGTTCTCTTTCCCTTGAATATTATTTTTTTGTTTCTTGTCGTATAAATTATATCTGGTTTTTATCTTTTTTCTGGTTCATACTCAATCATATTGTTCTTGATTTTAACAGGGCAGTTGTGCTTCTTCACCATATCTTCCTTCAGTTTTTCAATAGTCCGGTCGGTTTGGGGAACACGGGAACTGACGATAAAGGCTTTCCGCAGGGATATATTTGTCATTATGCCTTCCCGAATAAAGGTCTGGAGCGTTGTAATGATTTGGTTGATCGCCTTGCTTAAGTCTTTTCCTTTCAATTCGACGAAATAGGCTTCCCGTTTTTCTTGTTTGAGATCGGGATTATAGAAAAAGAAATAGTCGCATTTCTCTGTCGTCTGTTCGTAAATAAGAGCGCCGTCCACCTTTATTTTCTCCACTTTATTCCAGTCATCAGTGACCAGGACGAACTTGCGTCCGTTTTCTTGGGCAGACAACCGGATTCCGGATTTGCACCGGCAGGTACAGGCTGGCAGTCGTTCAAGTAAGCTTTTTCCGGCAGGTTTTGAGTCAAAGCATGTACATTTACTCATGATACTTTATTTCTAAAAGTGAATCGTATATGTCGGAAAGTTCAGCGGAGACATTATCCATTTCGTTAATGCCGATCGTATGGTATTCCGGGTCCAGGATATTCCGTGAGGTTCCGTTAGCATCCATAAACAGGCAGGTGAGGTCGTCATAATCGATCCATCTGTCTTCCGGCACGAGTCTCTTTACTTCAGCCGCTTTTGCTTCGCTTTCTTTTGCGATGTTTCCGGCTTGCAGTAAGTTCTGGAGGGTGCTCATTACGTAAGGGCTATGGGTGGTGATGAATATTTTAACATGATTCTGCTTAGCCCTCCGGATAATATATTCGATGAGGTCTTTCTGAACTTTTGTGTATAAGTTCAGTTCCGGTTCTTCAATGATTAATAAGTTCTGGCTTAATAAAGAATAATCGAATACGGATAGCATAGGAATTAATGCTTGGAGCCCGCTGGAGGCTTGGGAGAGGTCGACCTCGTCGCCGTTATCGAGTATAAAGCCGTCGTTCCCTTTTTTATTATCGAAAAGGACGAGAATATTGAGGAAGTCGATCACGTAATGATCGTTCTCTCTTTTTGCAAGGCTATATAGATTAGCGAACTTCTTGAGACTGATCGGCAGGTTGATTTCTTTGTCATAAAAACTATAGATGGCTTGTGATAGCGTGGACATTAGTATTCGTTCTGCCGGAATGTAAATCGGGCTTTTCCCATTATAAATTTCCATTATAAGTTTCCTGTATAGTGAAAAAAATTGAGGGAACAGAAGATGTTCTTCAGACATTTGGTCAATTGCTTTCAACTGTTTCTGATATTCATCTTTTTTGTCTGTATTGAATTTCTCTATAATAGATGAAATTTGCGAACGAAGGAATAAAGAGTCATTTTGTGATAAAGACCAAAGTTCGACAATCCACGTCTTTATGCTTTCCGCATAAGGATAATCTGTTTGTACCCCTTCTTTACAGATCGTCCAATGATAAGGCTCTTTTTCATACCGGATATATGTGTCCTCTTTGAATTCGAAATCAATATTGTATGTCTTCAATAAAGATATAAACGGTGACAGATCATCCCCCGGTCCGATACAATAAAACTCCATGCTGTTGAATATCGCCAGCAATTTAGCGATAGTACTTTTACCGCTTGAAGTGTGGCCGATAAGGACACAGATATCTTTAACGTCTATCTCTGCCTGCTGGATGGGGCCGAAGTCTTTTATTCTAATCTTTTCCATATGATGGGATATGTCGGTTCGTGCAAATATAGGTATTTTCTTGTATCTTTAGCCTGAGTATATGCTGGTTTTGAAGTATTGTAGTAGACATTGAACGGAAAATCGCTACTTTTGCAGAAAAGTAATATGAAATACATATCATGAAAACATTTAATAACCTGATCATCGGTGCCGGCCTTCTGGCTGCCATTTCTCCTGCACGGGCAGAGGATAAAGAGGCGCCTGCCGAACGGCCGAATATCCTCTTTATCCTTTCCGACGACCATACTTCGCAGGCGTGGGGGATATACGGGGGAATCTTGAGCGAATATGTAAAGAATGAGAATATACGACGGCTGGCTGCCGAGGGCTGTGTGCTCGACAATTGCTTCTGCACAAACTCGATCTCTGCGCCCAGTCGCGCCGCCATACTGACGGGCGCTTACAGCCATCATAACGGAGTCTACACCCTTGAGGACGGCCTCGACCCGATGACCGATAATATCGCCAAGCAGATGCAGCAAGGTGGCTACCAGACTGCGCTGATCGGCAAATGGCATCTGAAACGGCAGCCCTCCGGTTTCGATTACTTCAGTGTCTTTCACGATCAGGGCGAGTATTGGGACCCGCTTTTCAAGACTGCCGACGGCTGGGTGGACGATGACCAGGGAAAGAGCGGTAAGCCGGAGAAAGGCTTCTCGACCGACCTGGTGACAGACAAGACGATCCAGTGGATCCGTTCGCGCGAGAAGGACCGTCCCTTTATGATGTGCTGCCATTTCAAAGCGACGCACGAGCCTTGGGATTTCCCTGAACGGTTAGCGCATCTTTATGACGACGTCACATTCCCCGAACCGGCCAATATGATGGAGTTCGGACCGGAGAAATCCGGCCGTACCTTCCCCGGGCAACAGCTCGAGAATATGGCGTGGCGCTGGGAGACGGCTTCGAAAGACCCTGCTTCGTGGTGGTGCCAATATCCCGAATTGCCGTTCTCCATCCAGGGAATGGGGAAGGAGGAGGCCCGTCGGAAGACTTATCAGAAGATGATCCGGGATTACTTGCGCTGCGGGGCTGCCATCGACGATAACATCGGCCGTCTGCTCCGTTTCCTCGACGAAGAGGGGTTGTCACGGAATACGATCGTGGTTTATGTCTCCGACCAGGGTTATTTCCTCGGTGAACACGGCTTCTTCGATAAACGCATGATGTTCGAGGAGCCGTTGCATATGCCTTTCGTGATCCGTTATCCGAAAGAAATCCCTGCTGGGACGCGCAATGGCGATATCATCCTCAACACCGATTTTGCCTCTACGCTGGCGGACTATGCCGGAGTGAACGCCCCGTCCTGCAGCGAAGGCCGCAGCTTCCGCGGCAACCTGAAAGGCGAGACTCCGCGTGACTGGCGCCAGTCTATGTACTATCGTTATTGGACGCATCACAAGATCCGCCCGGCGCATATGGGTATCCGTAACCACCGCTACAAGCTGATGTTCCTTTATGGCGATCCGTTGAACGCGACCGGTTCGGATAAAGCACCCGTCACTCCCTCCTGGGAATTTTATGACCTTCTGTCTGATCCCCACGAAGATCACAACGTCTACAATTCCCCCGCCTACACCGGCGAGATCGAGCGGATGAAACGCGAACTTTTGCAACTCCGCCGCGAAGTCGGCGATACGGACGAGGCAACGCCCCGGATGCAGGAGATTATAGATGGGTATTACTGGTAAGTAACAAGCTCATCCTTTTTTCATCTTCTTGTACTCCCTCGGCGGCATTCCCATCACCTTGCTGAAGAGGCGGGAGAAGTAGTAGGTGTCCTCGATCCCGATCTTATAGCAGACCTGGTTGATCTTCATATCCGTGAAGTCTAACAGTTGGCAAGCCTGCTGGATTTTCAGCTGGTTGAAGTAGGCGAGAGGGGCATAGCCTGTCCGCTGGCTGAACAGGGCGGAGAAGTGGGAGGCGGAATAGCCCGTGTGGTCGGCGATCTTCTGCAAGGTCAGCCGCTTTTCGATGTTTTCCTTCATGAAATGGATGGCAGCCGTGACGATGTCGTTCTTCTCCGTTTCGTTGTGGGCGGCATCCCGGTATTGTTGCAGGTAGCGGAGTGTCCCGAGATAGTGGTAGAAGATGGAGCTGGCATATAGCAGGTTCTCGTGGCTGTAACCCATTTCGAGTGTCCGGAATATCTCTTCGAACATGTCGATACGGTTGCTGATGCGCGAGTGTACGCCTGGCTTGACTTCTACCGGGCGGGTATATTGCCGCGCAAAGTGGGAAGCCAGTTTCCCCTTGAAATGTATCCAGTAGATTGTCCAGGGATCTGCTTCATTTGCACCGTAGGCATGCGGTTTCCCTGCCGGCAGTATGAAGTATTGGTTGGCGGTCACGGAGTGTTCCTGCCCTTCCGTCCGGTACCAACCGGAACCTTCCGTGCAGTAAATAAAGACAAATTGGGAGATCGGTTCTTCCCGTTCCCGGAAATGGTGCATGGCTTTCGGGTAATATCCGATGTCGGTAATGTGCAGGATGGAAGAGATTGGGTCTTCTTCCATGTCATGGATAATGGATTGGGGAAGGACAAGTGCCCGTTCACCGCTGAAACCGTCTTTTCTTTTGATCATGGCTGATAGATTTAAGAATACTGCAAACTTACGATTAAAATCGGAAGATTGTCCATTGTTATAGACTTTTTATCTATTTTCCGTTTATACGGAAGTCCTTTACTTTGCATCATATCTTAATAACTGATTATCATGAAGCAAACGACAGCCTATTTATTACTGATCTGCCTCGTCTCGGCGATGGGGGGATTACTGTTCGGTTACGACTGGGTCGTGATCGGAGGAGCTAAAATCTTTTATGAACCCTTTTTCCATCTGGAAGGTTCGGCCGCCCTGCGCGGGTGGGCGATGAGCAGTGCGTTGATCGGATGCCTGGCGGGTGCTTTGCTGTCCGGCGCGTGGAGCGATCGTTACGGGCGTAAGAAGATGCTCATTGCGGCATCCTTCCTTTTTGTCGCTTCGGCTGTGGGGACAGGAGCGGTGGACAGTTTCTTCTGGTTTGTCGTCTATCGCCTTATAGGAGGTTTCGGTATCGGTATTGCCTCGAATGTCTCTCCGGTCTATATAGCCGAGGTGTCTCCTGCTTCCGTTCGCGGAAAGTTCGTTTCCCTCAACCAGTTGACGATCGTGTTAGGTATCTTGATGGCGCAGTTGGCAAACTGGCAGATCGGGGAGTACTTTACTGCCGGCGGGGAAACATTGAGCGCCGGGAGTATCGAATGGGCCTGGCGTTGGATGTTCTGGGCCGAACTGATCCCGGCAGGATTATTCTTCATCCTCTCTTTCGTGATTCCCGAAAGCCCCCGGTGGCTGGCTACGACCGGACGGACAGCCGAGGCCGGAAAAATCCTGGGGCGTGTGGGCGGAACGGAATATGCCCGGCAGACGCTTTCCGAACTGGGACAGTTGAACGGGAATAAGAAAGAAAAAGCCAACTGGGGAGCCTTGCTTCAACCCGGTGTGCGCAGTGTGTTGGTGATCGGGATTGTCCTGGCCGTTTTCCAGCAATGGTGCGGTATCAATGTGATCTTCAATTATGCGCACGAGATATTCTCGGCTGCCGGTTATGCCGTGTCGGATGTCCTGATGAATATCGTGGTGACGGGTGTGACGAATGTGGTTTTTACGTTTGTCGCGATCTATACGGTGGACAAATGGGGACGGCGTACGCTGATGTTTGTCGGCTCGGCAGGCTTGGCGTTGATCTATGCGATTCTGGGGACTTGCTATTTCTTAGGCATAAGCGGCTGGCCGATGCTGTTGCTGGTCGTGCTGGCGATCGCCTGCTATGCGATGTCGCTGGCTCCGGTGGTCTGGGTAGTCCTTTCCGAGATATTCCCGGTCCGCATACGTGGTATGGCGATGGCGCTCTCCACCTTCTTCCTTTGGGTGGCCTGCTTCCTGCTTACCTATACCTTCCCGCTTTTGAATGAGGCGGTCGGCGCCTCGGGTACGTTCTGGCTGTATGGCGGGATCTGTCTGGCAGGCTTCCTCTTTATACGGGCGCGGCTTCCGGAAACCAAAGGAAAGACATTGGAAGAACTTGAAAAAGAATTAACGAAATAACTTTAGAATATGGCAGAGAATGTAAAAGTCTGGGAAGAAGATATTCTTCTCCCTACCTATGGCATCGGTAAACCGGAAAAGAACCCGATGTTCCTGGAAAAACGTGTTTACCAGGGAAGCAGCGGGGTGGTATATCCGTATCCCGTGATTGAAAAGATTGAAGATACCTGCGAAGACAAGTCTTATCATGCGGTCTATCTGGAGAATGAATATATAAAGGTGATGATCCTGCCTGAATTGGGCGGACGTGTGCAGATGGCATACGATAAGATCAAGGAGCGCCATTTCATCTACTACAACCATGTGATCAAACCGGCTCTGGTCGGCCTGACAGGTCCCTGGATCTCCGGCGGCATCGAGTTCAACTGGCCGCAGCATCACCGCCCCAGCACCTTCCTTCCGGTGGACTATTCGATCGAGAAACGCCCCGACGGCAGTGTGGTGGTCTGGGTGAGCGAACGGGAACGGATGTTCCACCAGAAGGGGATGGCGGGCTTTACCCTGCGTCCGGGACGCGCCGTGCTGGAGATACAGGGCAAGGTTTATAATCCGACTCCGGTGCCGCAGACTTTCCTCTGGTGGGCGAATCCGGCGGTGGCGGTCAACGAACATTACCAGTCTGTCTTTCCGGGCGATGTGAATGCCGTGTTCGATCATGGCAAACGTGATGTTTCCCGTTATCCGATTGCGACCGGAACCTATTATAAGATGGATTATTCGGCGGGTGTCGATATCTCCCGTTATAAGAATATTCCGGTACCCACTTCCTACATGGCTATCCGTTCCAAGTATAATTTCGTCGGCGGTTACGAGAACGATACCCGTGCCGGCGTCTTGCATGTCGCAAACCATCATATCTCTCCGGGTAAAAAGCAATGGACCTGGGGAAACGGTGATTTCGGGCAGGCTTGGGACCGTAACCTGACGGATGCCGACGGCCCTTATATCGAGCTGATGACCGGCGTCTATACCGACAACCAGCCCGATTTTACCTGGCTGCAACCGTATGAAGAAAAGACTTTCACGCAGTATTTTATGCCCTACCGGGAATTAGGTGTTGTCAAGAATGCCTCTTCCGACCTGCTGATGAATATCGAACCGGAAGGAGAGGTGTCCCGCCTGAAGATATTTGCCACTTCTGTGCAGAAAGGGTTGCATATCGTAGTTACAAAAGCAGGCGAGTTGATACTGGACATCGTCCGTGACATCACCCCTGAGACAATCTTGGAGGAAGAAGTACCGGTCAGAGACCTGGCAGGCATAAAGGTGTCGGTTTATAGTTCCGGAGGGAAACTCCTTCTCGGCTGGGAACCCGAACCCGATGAGATCAAGGAAGTACCCGAACCGGCTAAAGCGGCTCTCGATCCGAAAGAGATCCGGACGACGGAGCAGCTGTATCTGACCGGACTTCACCTCGAACAATATCGTCACGCGACATATTCCGCCACCGATTACTATGAAGAGGCGCTCCGCCGTGATCCGGGCGATGTGCGGAATAATAATGCGATGGGCCTGTGGCTGATCCGTAAGGGGCAGTTTTCCAAAGCCGAACCCTATTTGCGTCGGGCGGTGAAGACGCTGACGGAAAAGAATCCGAACCCCTATGACGGTGAACCGTTGTATAATCTCGGGCTCTCCCTGAAATATCAGGGTAAAACGGAAGAAGCATACGACTATTTCTATAAGGCTTGCTGGAATGCCGCCTGGCAGGATGCCGGCTATTATTCGCTGGCACAACTCTCCGCCGCAAAAGGAAACTGGGAAGATGCGCTATATGAAATAGATAAATCCCTGCTCCGTAACTGGCATAACTTGCGTGGACGTCATCTGAAAGCGATTGTTCTCCGTCATCTCGGACGTACCGATGAAGCGCTCGCTCTGATCCGCGAATCACTAACCATCGACCGTTTTAATTTCGGTTGTAGCTTTGAAGAATATTTGCTGACGGAGAAGAAAGAGGTCCTGGACGATCTGGTGCTCCGGATGCGTCGGGAAGGTCATAATTATGAGGAACTGGCCCTCGATTATGCTTCTGCCGGCTGCTGGAATGAAGCCTTGAAGGTGGTTGAGGTAGCTTGCGAAGCGGTTACAACGGGACGGACCATGCTCTACTATTACAAGAGTTGGTTCCTGCTGGTGTCGGGCCGGATGAGAGAGGCGGAAATGGCAATTTGTATCGCCGAACATCAGCCGGCCGACTGCTGTTTCCCGAATGTTTTGGAAGCGATTCTTGCTCTTCAGGCTGTGGTCCGTTTTGCAGAGTTTACCCCCAAAGCCTATTATTATCTGGGTAACCTGTGGTACGACAAACGGCAGTATGCCGAAGCTATAGCTGCATGGGAAAAGTCGATAGAGCAGGACGATACCTTCCCGACAGTCCTCCGCAACTTGTCCCTGGCATATTTCAATAAGCTGGGTAAACAACAGGAGGCGGTCGCTTTGCTCGAAAGAGCCTTTAAACTGGATATACGGGATGCCCGTATCCTGATGGAATGCGACCAGCTGTATAAGCGCCTGAACCGTCCTCATGCCGATCGTCTGGCCATATTGGATAAAGTCAAGGAGACGGCTTTTTCCCGCGACGACCTCTATCTGGAATATGTCACCCTGCTCAACCAGTCGGGACGCTACGAAGAGGCGATCCGCATGATCGATGCCCGCCGTTTCCATCCCTGGGAAGGTGGAGAGGGGAAAATCCCTGCGCAATACCAACTGGCGCGTGTCGAACTGGTGAAAGCCTGCCTGAAAGCCGGAGAGAACGAAAAAGCATTGGCACTGATCGAGGAATGCTTCGTCTATCCCCATAATTTGGGAGAAGGTAAATTGTATGGAGCCCAGGAGAACGATTTCAATTATTATAAAGCCTGCGCCCTGCAAGCATTGGGACGTGAGGCGGAAGCGCATGACCTGTTCCTGGCCGCAAGCGTCGGCAATAGCCAGCCGGCAGCCGCCATGTATTACAACGACCAGAAGCCGGATAAGATTTTCTACCAGGGATTGGCGCTCCGCAAGCTTGGACGCGAGGAGGAGGCCCGCAGCCGTTTCAACCGCCTGATCGATTTTGGGGAAAAGCACCTGTTCGACACCTTCAAGATGGATTATTTCGCCGTCTCCCTTCCGGATCTCCAGATTTGGGAAGACGATATGGACAAGAAGAACCGCATCCACTGCAACTACCTGATGGGCCTCGGCCACCTCGGTCTCGGCCATCCGGAAAAGGCAGAAACCTATTTCAGCATCGCCGCCGAAATGGACAACAACCACCAGGGAGTACAGATCCACCGGCAGATGATAGGAACGGTATAAACAAATATATCAATCACTTAAACAGATAAGATTATGAAACTGCGGAATAGCGTGTTGTTCCTGATGTCGATAGGATTGCTTTCCTTGATGTCTTGCCGGAGGGGACCGGCCGAACTGCCTTTGGCGGGTGAGTGGCAATTTGCTTTGGACCCGGAAGATATAGGTGTGAAACAGGAATGGCAGAATAAAGAATTGGGAGAAACGCTCCGCCTGCCGGGTTCCTTGCAGGAACAGGGGAAGGGGGAAGATGTCAGCCTGGATACGAAATGGACGGGACAGATTGTCGACAGCTCTTGGTATAAGGCCCCCGAATATGCCAAGTACCGTCAGGCAGGTAATATCAAAGTCCCTTTCTGGCTGAATCCGGATAAGCATTATGTAGGTGTCGCCTGG
>ERZ791875.1732-NODE-1732-length-13225-cov-2.796355_pt1 | contig 13225 bp, 8 predicted proteins | sample MGYA00510278_ERZ791875 | MGnify/ENA primary metagenome ERZ791875 (study PRJEB30046, sample SAMN00792078) | human gut metagenome | study: EMG produced TPA metagenomics assembly of the A metagenome-wide association study of gut microbiota in type 2...
AAACATTGGCATCAGATAGACGAAATAGTAGGCGAAGAAACAATTTACAATAAACGTATAAGCAATTAAACCAATTTTCGCTTTCTTATTTAGATAAAATAGATATGGTTTTTTAGTTATTTTTTTACCTGTCAACTTGTTAAAAATATATTTGATGTATTCATTCCCTTTTTTGCGTAAGTTAGCAACTCCCAACAAGTCTGTCATTAGCCAATATCCATCAAATTTGAAGAATGGATTTAATGTAATAAAAAAATTAAGATTTACCATCCAGATAATATATTTGAGCAAGTCACTATATGTATACATAAAAGCGATCAAAAAAGGTATCATCAAAATTGCTTGAAAATAAACACCTGCCAGATTGACTATACAACGGTGTTTTCGAGATAGTTTCCAAATATTAGATACATCGGTATAAAATACCGGGAAATTAATATATAATCCAAAACCAATACTCCCATGTCTGATACCCGAATATCGACAAGCAGAAGCGTGTCCAAATTCATGAAATAAAGACGAAATGATAAAAAACAACAATAAACCACCAATAGTATAAAAATCGACATGTGGAATTGTTATTTCAAATAAGGTATTAGTAAAGAAGTAAATTTCTAATGCAAAAAAGACTAATCCTACTAAAATCATAATCTCTTTTTGAAATAAAAAACGCAACCAATGTGTACAATATTCAATACAGGATGCAGGAATCAGCTCTTGACTATAGAGAAAAGTTTTATTTTCTTTCTTTCTATTTTTATCATTTGGCTCTAATTTTTCAAATAACTGTTTTAAGAACATATCTATTTCTTGCTCTGAACAGTCCTTACTTATTGAGCTTTTATAAATATAAATAGCTTCCTCTTGTGAATTATATTGTTGTAGGCACTTCAATAAATCTACAACATCTTTACCTACTTCAAAAAAAGATTTTTTGTATCTCAAAAGGTAAGTTTGACAACTTGTCGAAGTTGAAAACTCTTGTATTTCTATGTTTTTTATTTCTGAAAAAGTCATATCTATGATTAATTATTCATTTGCTTTCAATATGGCAGATTTTTTTGTTTTCTCCATCTCTATTTGATTGAATGTATGCTTTTTACCCCAATTGAACCTATAACTTACATTCATATAAAAAACATGATCGTTAATTTTCGGTGCATAATTTCGGGAATACGAACTATAGATATCCGAAACATACTCTCTCCTTTCTACAAAAGTTGAAAACGGATTACGTGTGCCCAATTCAAAATACCAATTATTAAGATTATACCCTATATTAAAATGATAAGTGAGCGGAGTACGATAAGAGAAGCCGACATCATTAAAATTTTTCTGAGAAGATACTATTTCTCCGGAAGCCATAATATTTTTATATAAAAACAGTAATTTGGCAGAAGCGCGAAAACTATTAACATCTAATTTTTTCCATGCATATAAACTCCGTTTTGCATAATACCCTGCCAAATCAAACGTCAATTTCCCAGGTATAACTTTCCACCTTATTCTCGGTCCCGTTTCAAAATCATATCCAGCCCCTCCTACAGCATAATCATGTACAAACAGATTTCTGTTTCCATCATAAGAAACACGTTCATAAGGAACGTCTGTTGTTACATCAAAAGAAGTATTATATGCAAAATTAAAGAAAGAGGTATTCAAAGAATAAGTTAAACTCATTAGATAAAATTTCAAAGTTTTAACATCAGGATTACCTCTACGTATCTGATACTTATCAATCCTTTGCTCTGTTAACGAACGATACTGTAACCCAAGATCACCAGATTCCAGCGAAGTGGTAAAGCGTATCGAATTATTCTTGTTGATCATATAGGTTACAAAAAGTCCTGGTCTGAAAAAGTGTTGTAAAGAAGACTCTTTCTTATTATCTATATAAGTCAATTGGTCTGCCCATTGCACAGTCATTTTTAATTTATCTTTTAAGCGTAAAGCATATCCCAATGTCAACATACCTTCTCCTTTTGTCTGATAGTCCTCCGAAAGCTGCCCATCAATTTTATACCATGTATTAGCATAAGTATGATCATAGGTCAGCAAGGCAAAAATAACATCATTTTTTCGCACAGTTTTCATATACATCAAACTAGGAGTTATCATATAATTATTCTCTTTTGCCTGTGTATTATAAGCAGACATCATCTCTTCATTTTGTAAGGCTGTATAACGTCTGTCATATTTATTTTTATTATAACTTCCACTTATTCGGATACGCACCTTCTGTTCGTGTTCCAGACTTCTGGTATATTCGATTTTCAGAGCCGGATTAAGATCGCGGGAAAAAGAATTGTCTTTGACTTTATATCGAATTGGCTCATTACTGTATGTCTGCATACTCAAATTATCCTCATCCGATTTATCTTGATTCAATATTAAAGTTACATAAAACTGATTTTTCTTATCTTGATAAAGGTAATTAAAATAGCTGTTTACTATATTTTTATTTTGAGGAGACGGTAAACTCAAGGCTTCATTGATTATTGTTTCCTTGGGGATCTTCAAATTAGTTGACGATTCAAAACTACGTTTAGGAGTATAATTATTGTAGCTATCCGAAACCGAAACAAAAAACTCAGACTTTTTATTGAATAATTGTCCTGTAGCTCTATAGTTGCCAGCTCCCTTATTCAAATGCTGCTGACCATTCACTGCAACTGCCCCACCCATATCATGATGTACCAGAATATAGTCGATAACAGAAGTCGCATTCGGATATTCAGGATGATGTTGGTCATAAAAATCAATACGAAGAATATCTTTGGGATTTAGATTTCGAATCTCATCACTCGAAGCCTCCCGTCCGTTGATGCAAAGCAATGTCTCTCCCTGAATGGTTGATACCTTTTTTGTAAATGGATCGACATCCAACGTCGGTATCATCATTAATGCCAAAGCATTATAGCCGTCCGACGCATGACGCAACTGTTCTTTTGACGGGAAATACAATACTTTATCTGTAGTACGGGCTATTTGCTGGCCAGTAACGACAACTTCGTCCAATTGTTTAGTGTCTTTCAATAGCATTATATCACCCAGCTTACATTCTTTTGTACCTCCATTCAATAATAATACTTTGTCTTTATATCCAAGATACTTTATAAGCAGTTTATATGCTTTAGGAGAAGAGGGTATAGATAGAGAAAAGAGACCTTCATCATTGCTTATACCACCTCCCAAAAATACAGAATCTTGTATGAAGCATTGTATTGTTGCGGCCATTATACAGTGTTTGTTCTCATCCATTATACGCCCTGATATATCCATACTTTGAGCATAGAGACAAACATTATACAACAAGAACAGACATATACAAATTGATTTTCTCATGTTTTTTGTTTTTATAATGAAAGAACATACCTGACTGTTTGAATCAAGTATGTTCCAAATAAATTAGAAGTGAGAGAGTCGTTTACAAATATAATCCACACTTCTATAGTCTCTGTTTCATCCTGTTACTTATGCAGAACATTAGTCCCAACCGCAACTTCTGTAATCGCTGTCACATTGGACATACCCCCAGCAACCAGCTTCTGCTTGGCTTGTTGTAGTTTGAGCAAGGTCAAACAAACCACCGATCATTAACGGATCGGTCTCCAATCTCTCTTCCAATTCTTCTACAAAGAACTTCGGTAACTGCGAATTTAAAGAAACAAGTTCTTTATTCTCTTTTGAGTCCATAAGATTTCTTCTTAATTTTAAAAGTTAATTATTTTTTATTACATTTCGAAATGCCAGATTTACCACATAGTTTAAAATTACCGCCATATTTGTACAATGTGTCACTTTATCTAAATTGTGAGCAGCACATCCACCTCCGCATAGCAAAGCATACTTACAATGCCTGCAAGAAGTCAATGACAATATATCATGTTCTCTCCATTTTGCTAAAACAGAGTTATTCCAGACTATATTTTCTTTGTTATAATCGCCTATCTGATAATTGGTTTTACCAACTATCTCCCAACAAGGATAAATTTTCCCAAACGGATCAAATACAAAACCATTCACTTGTGCCCCACAAAAAGCAGATCTAAAATATAAAGGTGTTTGTTTTGTAATAGCAGTATATATTCTTTTATAAACGCCATAATCCTGACAACCATAACGGAACTTTAACTTTTGATGTGCTTCCATAAATTCTTTCTGCGAGAAATAATTTAACTTATCATTAGATATCCCCCCATTATCTCTCAACAGAGCAGAACTTATTTTAAAAAGTATATCATCCGTATAATTCAGATTGTCAAAAAAGTTTGTTAATAGTTGTAAGTCATTGAAATTATTCTTATCAGTATTAACTCGGACAACCACTCGCACTCCCTTTTTTAAAGCTATACCTATATTATTTACAATAGTGTCGAATGTCGGATATCCGGCATAATGAATTCTTCTTTGATTATGAAACTCTTTTATACCATCTATCGTAATTTGTACATTATAAATTAGGTCGGGAGATAACAGATCTACATAAGCATCCAAGTCGTATCCATTTGTTACAGCACTAAATCTGAACCCTAACTCCTTTCCTCTTAATACAATATAACGGACTATTTCCTTATTTTCTTTTAATAAAGGTTCGCCCCCATATAGTTCAATTGTTTTTACCCGCAATTGTTCCCGTGGCTCAATCTTCAGAATTGCTTCATAAGCCTTATCTACCATCTCTTTTGTAAAAACTTTCTGACGCATTTGGTCATGTACCGCATCTTTTTCAAAACAATAAGGGCAGCGGAAGTTACAATTATAGGTAATCAGAAAAGTGAAACAGGCATTCAATATTCGGTCTTTCCGATGTAAAGCCGTTGCCATTCGTTCTTCATCTTGTGTTTTTTTCGTAATATATCCTCTTTCTTCCAAAAGTTTGGCAGTAGTATCAGAACATGGCATATCCTCTTTACTAAAAGAAGTAGAAGTCGTACTAAGAAAAATTGCCAATTCATCTTGCACGAGATCTATTGCTCCTGTGTAACCATGAATCAGCATATGCTGATTTGAATCTTCCAATTTCGTATCAATCAAATAAGATGACACTCTCAAGCTCTCCATCTATAAGTAGAATAAATTTATTAATTACTATATATATTTCATGGCAGATCTCAGTTATTCCAATTCGAACACTCCTGTATAAACTTTGAAATCCACATGAATCTCTATTTGATATTTACCTATCTCACAAACAGGTATAGATACCCCCTGAGGGGATGAATATGTATTAGCGACGATAATCTTTTCCTCAATATCCGTTATTACAACAGATACTGCTTTAGGCTGATCATAAAATGAGATGTATACTGTTTGACCATCCAAATAAGCATGAATAGAGGAGAGACTACGTAAGTCGGCTTTATCATGTTCACTTTGGAGTAGGATCTCCCGGTCAGTCATTGTTTTCGCGTTTGTTTGTCCTAATATCAGAAAAGACAAACATACCATGCTAAAAATAGACAATAGTTTCTTCATGATTCTATACTTTCAAATTTTTGCTGCAAAGTTCAGGTATAAAACACAAAAAAACCGGATTAGAAAAAAAAAGTTCAGTATAGAATAAAAAATACACAATGCATTATTTCACAGATACATACTCCTCATTTCACACACTAAAAATTCACGTTCAGAGGGAGAAACAGGATTCTGCCAGACAAAAACAGGATTTTACCATAATAATTTTTCGAGAACTCGGTCCAAACTCTGCTTTTCAGAGACATTTACATTAAAGTATTTTTCTTTTATCTCTGCCTTCTGTTTTGTGATTGTATCCGGTACCAAGTTAAATAGGGCTGCAATCCTACCTGTTTTTACACCCAGTTTAACTAAACAGCATATCAGCAATTCACGATCATCCAACTTATAATGCTTAGACAAGAAATCGGCAAATCCGGGAAAAACAGAGGAAAAGTGCCCATAAAACTTATCCTTATTTAATTCAGTGATATACAATTGTTGTTTATTATCAGCAAGATTAAACAGAAAGTCATCTTGATGAATCAATTTTTGTATCCATGCTTCATACATTCTGGATTTTTGTTTGAGTTCATCCACTGTGTCTTGTTCTTTTCGTAACTGTTCTTCCTGTTGGAGTCGCAATGACTCCCAATCCAGACTCAACTGTTTTTGTGCCTTTACATTTGCATCCAGTTCCTGGCTCAGTATATTTCTTTGTCTTTTCAATTCTTCTTTCTCCTCTATTGAAAGAAGAATACGCTGTTCTAATTTTCCATTTTTCTCTGATATAGACTGCAATTGTGCATCTTTCTGTCTAAGTAGTATATCCTTATTGTTTATTAACTCTTCTTTTTCCCTAAAAATCATCTCTTTTTCTTTGAGAAGTTTAGATTTTTCGATATTAGCCTCTTGTTGTTGCTGTTTGTACATTTCCGATTGAGATGAATTATCATTTTCCAAAGCTTGGATTTTTCCAGTGTATGAGTCTATTAATCGCTGATTCTCCTCCAATTGCTTTTGAATAGTCTGCAAAGCGATGTCTTTTTTCTCTATCTCTTGCTCATCATTCAGCAAAAGATTTTTATTTTCTTGCAATAGTTTCTGTATTTCTTTATTTCTCAATTTATGTTTACTGATTACCTGAGCCATAATCACATAGACTATTCCTAATGCTAGGCAAGCACAAAGAAAACAGATAAGCAGGAAATCTTGCCGGCTACGAGCTACATGCATTTGCTGGTTTTGTTTGCTGAGTAAACGCTCCTTATTATATAAGGCTTCTACCTTCGCCAATTTTTGAGGTTGATATATCTGTTCGATTGAATCTCGAAGAAGAAGGTAACGTTCATTATATGTACATGCCTTCTTATAATCCTGCTCCTTTACATATATAGTATACAATAGTTTGTTGACATTACATTTTACATACAAGTCTGTACCCATAAGAGCTTTTTCTGCATAAAATAAGGCTGAATCTGTTTTTTGTAGATTCTGATATAATCTCCCAATTGCAAAATATCTAGCAAATAATGTATTCTTTTTTATTGGATAACTTAACGAAGCTTTATTATATTCCAATGCCTTTTCATATTCTCCTTTTTCTGCACAAACACTTCCGATAGAAGATAACAAATGGGGCATTTGAGACTCAATTTTCTCCTGTCTGGCTAGTTTTATTGCTTTGCTTAAATAGAAGTAGGCACTATCCAGTTTTTCCAATCCATGCATACTTTTTCCTATATTCCGCAAAGTATTGATCATCCCTATTTTATTTTGGTCCGTTTCATAATTTCGATAAGCCTCTTTATAACAGGATAAACTTTTTTCAGTCCTTCCGTTTTCCCAGTATAAAGTCCCCAAATGATTATTGATACGTGCCTCCAAATCTCGATTAAACGTTTGTCGTACAAACTCCTTTGCTTCTAAATAAGCAGTTAAGGCTTCTTCCGAAGCACTCAATTCTGAAAGAACCCGACCTTGACAATAATAAGCTTCGGCCAGTCGGTTAGTATCTTTCTTTTTTTCGAAGTATTGTACTGCGATATTGATTAAAGAATCTGAAGTATGTTCTATATAATTTTTATCCCGTGCCTCAGTTATTAGCAAACACCAAGTGGCATAGTCACGCTCTGACATCTTTTCAGGGGTTACAATCTGTTCCAACAAGAACAAAGCGCTATCCGGATGTTCGGACATTACTTTCTCGGCCCGTTCAAGTATAGGGCGTTGTTGATTTGTCTGACTACAAGAAAAAAAAATGATAAAAGAAAATAAGGCTGCTTTAAGTATTTGTGTTTTCATAAACTTAGCAATTAAGTAGTTGCAAAACTAAAGATAAAATTCTATTTGTTAAGGCTAATATGATATTAAATTTTCATTCCACGGGAATTTATTACGTTCTTGACCCTACGCTTCGGAAATATCCATTTCAAAGGAAACAGAAAAATGAAAGACCGTCTGAAACCACCCCACTGTCGTACACGACGTGAAAGAGAAGATCAAAGCCGACAGTACTCTCAATGCATTTTACCTGCCGCGAATAAAAAACAACCCGGCGAATAGAGTGGTTCATACGGAATATGTTGTACATTTGCATCCATCCGGTATTCATGTCACAGTTATGAAACAGAAAGAATACGGTTGTAACATAGAAGGAGTACGACTGTGACATGAAAGGAACACGGCAGTGACATGCAATAGAAGAAAGAAGTTATCACTTAAAAACAGCTATTATGGGAGCTAAATACGCTTTATATGAGAACCCGAACCCTAAGGGCGACGGAAAGAAACAACCGCTACACGCCCGAATCGTCCCGAAAGGTACGGTCCGTACACAGGAAATCGCGGAAGAAATAGCCGATAGCAGCGGCTACTCCACAGGCACTACAAAAGGGATGTTGGATGCACTGGCAAAAATCATTTCCCGGAACCTGCGACAGGGCTACACTGTCGAATTGGATGATCTGGGGTCCTTTTCCCTTTCCTTGAAATGCCGCCCGGTCATGGATAAGAAGGAGCTGCGCTCCTGGTCCGTGCATTTCGGGAACATTCATTTCAGAGGGTGTAAAAGACTGAAAAACCAACTGAAAGCTCTCGATCTGGAACGGGATACCGATGCCCGTGCCACCAGCTATTCCCCGGAACAACGGAAAGGCCGTATGTTGATGGCGCTAAAGGAAAAGGAATATTATACGGCTGCACAATACATGCGCCTGAATGAATGTAACCGTAATACCGCCATACGTGACCTGAAAGAGCTGATCGAGATCGGCAAAATAAAGAAGCTGGGGTACGGGAAAGCGGTGCTGTATGTACCTGTAAACGCAAACCAGCCATAATGCCCGGTAAAAAAAGGAAAATAGCGTTCGCGCCATTTCCCTTTCTCTTATCTATACGATACTAATCTTTCTTATTTCACCAACTTCAGCTCCTTGATCAACCGCGGGCATTTTCCCCATTTGTCGATCATGTACAGGACGTAGCGGATGTCTACGCTGATTGTGCGCTGGAGGTCCGGTTCGAAAGCGATGTCGCCGCTCATGGCTTCCCAGTTACCGTCGAAGGCGAGGCCGATCAGGCGGGCGTTCTTGTCGAACACCGGGCTGCCGGAGTTACCGCCGGTGATGTCGTTGTTGGAAAGGAAGCAAAGCTGCAATTCGCCGTCCTTATTGGCATACTGGCCGAAGTCTTTGCTGCGGATCAGGTCGAGGATTTCCGGTTGTACCCAGAACTCGTCGCTCTCCGGGTTCTCTTTTTCAAAGATACCTTTTTCGGTCGTATAATAGTTATACCAAGCTGCGTCGTACGGACGATAGCCGCCAACAGAGCCGTAGCTTACGCGCATCGTGAAGTTGGCATCCGAAGAAAGGGCCTTTTCAGGATACATCTCTTTCAGGCCGGCGAAATAGAGGCGTTCGCCTTTGGCGATGTCGTAATAGGAATCGCCTGTGAGCTGCTGCAATTCGAAGAGGGAGATCAGGACGGACAGGCTCAATTCGGCGGCCGGGTCTTTCTTCAGTTTCGCATATTTCTTCTGATCTTTCAGCATTTCGGCGATATTGTCGTACGACAGGATAGAAGTCTTCTTAAACAGGTCGGCGGCGTACTTCTTGTAATCGCCTTTGTATTTCTTGTCGATCTTCTTGTAGATATCCGGGAGGTTTTCGGCCGGGACACGCTCTTTGGCTACCTGCATCATGGCAGCCAGCACCTTCTGGTCGAGAGTTGCGTCGTAGTCCTTGAAGAACGACTTGATGTTGTCTTCCAGGAAGACGTCGATCTCTTCGGGGGTAGAGCCTTTCACATCCACACTCTGGATCATGCGGGCCAGTTTGACGATCTCGGCGCCGCTCAGGAAAGCTTCACCTAAGTAGGTGGAGATTTTCTTATACTCGCTGGAAGAGGTATATCCTTTTTCCAACAGGTTCAGGACGTCGCCATAGACTTCCTTGCGTTTCTCATCCTGTGCCACCCAGGCAGCGAAAGCGGCTTCTTCCTCGCGCTTGCGGTCGATCACCTTCAGGTTGGCAAGGCCTTTGTTCATACCGATCGAGTTCTTCCAGTAGTTGGAGCTGCCGGCATATTTGGAGGCGTATTTGATACGGACTTCATCGCTCTTCAGCATCGCGTCTTTCCAGATCGCCTGCTTGATGCCGCGCACTTCGATGCGGGGCTTGTTGCTGTCCTCGATGCGCTGCTCGACGCCCCATGAACAGAGGTAGCGGTCCGTGCTGCCGGGGAAACCGATCGTCATGGCGTAATCCTTGTCCTGATAACCTTGCAGGGAAACTTCGGCCACGTATTTCGGCTGATAGGGTTTATTGTCCTTGCTATAGGCTGCCGGTTTGTTGTCGGCATCGGCATATACGCGGAAGACAGAGAAGTCGCCCGTATGGCGCGGCCACATCCAGTTGTCCGTATCGCCGCCGAACTTACCCACCGAGCTGGGCGGGGCAAACACCATGCGGACGTCGTTGTAGACATCGTAAACGATCAGGAAATACTTGTTATTATTATAGAAAGGAATCACGTCGGCAGACAGAAATTCCGTATTCCCTACCGAGTCGGCTATCGCCTGCCCGATCGAGTCGGCGGCAGCCAGGCGCAGGTGTTCTTCCTTGATATCGCCGATCTGCGAATTGATGCGGTCGCTCACGTCCACCGTCTCACGCAGGTAACGGACGGTCAGGCCCGGAACCGGCAACTCTTCTTCTTTACTCTGGGAAACGAAACCGTCTTTCAGGTAATCATGTTCCACACTGCTCAACTGCTGGATCGAACCGAAACCGCAATGGTGGTTGGTGAAGACCAGTCCTTCGTTCGAGACGGTAATACCCGTACATCCTCCTCCGAAGATGACAACGGCATTGGCAACACAAGGGTCAGTTTCACTGTACAACTGTTCGTAAGACGGAGTAAATCCCAACTCCTTCATTCTTTCCAGGTTTTGTTTATTCAACTCTTTCAGAACCCACATGCCCTCGTCGGCAAATACTTGGCCTGAGATAACGAGAATCAATAACACAGCCCACAACTTCTTCATAAAACTCATTCTTTATTTATTATTCAATTATTAATTTGATTTTCTTTTGTTCCACACGGGCGGCAAGCCACTCCTTAATCTTTTTCTGCTCCGCCTCGAGTACCTTTTCCTTACTCTTCAGATATACTAACAGAACGGTATCGGGTTTGGCACTATCCGCAGCCATCAGATAAGTTCGTGCACAGGAAGCTTCCTCGACGTATGGGAAAAGCACTTTCATCTCGGGCATCAGATCGACCGTGAGATGGTTATAAGTATGATACCTGTTCAGGTCACGTTTCAGTGAATCGATCTGCACTGCCTGCGCACGGAGTACTTCTTCGTTGTTTTTATACAGGTCCTGCATCAGCAGGCTTTTCAACTCGTTAATATCGGTAGCTTCCTGCCCGAATCCCTGCTGCACGACAAGGTCTACATTTTTCAGACCGTATTTCGGCATCTTTGCACGGGCATTTGTGATCATCGTTTCGGGCACCGTTTCGCCGATCAGGACTACTTTTACCTCTTTCTTGTCGCTGGTGTCGGTAATCGTCTTGTTCAGTATCTGCGTATTGGGGAAGCTCAATTCTTCGGTGACGAACATACGGACCCGGTCGTTAAAATAACTGGCGCGGATCAGGTTGTAGCTCAGGAAAAGACTCGGCACGATCGTAAAGAAGACGATCACGCCGACATAGCGCGTCACGATCTTCTCGCGTTGCTTGTCGAGGAACACTTTCTTCGGATACTTCAGCAGACGCACTACCAAGTAGGTCGCCAAGCTGATAAACACCGTATTGATAAAATAGAGGTAAAAAGCGCCGAAGAAATAATACAGGTTGCCGCTTGCCAACCCGAAACCGGCCGTACAGAGCGGCGGCATCAAGGCCGTAGCGATAGCCACGCCGGGGATCACATTCCCTTTGCTTTTGGTCGAGCTGGCCACAATCCCCGCCAGACCGCCGAAGAAAGCGATCAGCACGTCGTAGACCGTCGGCTGCGTACGCGCCAGCAATTCACTCTGCGCCTCACTGATCGGAGAAATCAGGAAAAAGAGCGTGGAAGTAATCACACTGAACACCGTTGCCGTGGCAAAATTGCGAAAAGAGCGTTTGATCAGCTCGAAATCGGAGATTCCCAACCCCAGGCCGAAGCCCATAATAGGTCCCATCAACGGAGAGATCAACATCGCACCGATAATCACCGCCGTCGAGTTCGTGTTCAACCCTAACGAGGCGACAAACGTAGCGAAGATAAGGACCCAGAGATTCGTTCCCTTAAATTCTATGCCTTTGCGGATGGACTCGATCGTCTCGAGCTCATCTTCTTTTTCCTGGCGGACATCGAAATTACGGACAAAGAAGTCCCTAATTTGCTTGTGCAACAATCCTTTTTCCATCCTATTAAATCAATGTTGTGGTAACAAAACGCCCCATTAAATGATTGGTAAAAGCTAACACATTCAATAATCGCACAAAGATAGAAATAGTATCCAGAAATAAAAAATAAGAGAAGTGAACATAAAATAAGTAGTGGAAATATCTGGATAATTGTTGATTTTCAGTTAAATTTGCGGACAACAAATATACAAACACGTAAGTAAAATGAAATAAATCCCTCATAAGACAAGATGAAACACCGCATTATTCTCCTATATCTCCTGTTTTTCCCTCTTGTTTCCACAGCGAATACTGCGGTTAAAGACTCTTTGATAAATGCTTTGCAAACCGCTTTATCCCCTCAGCAGAAGCTGGAAACCATGACGAACCTGATGGATATTTCCCGCCAGGAGGAGCAAGTGGACTATGCCAAACAATTGTATCATCTGGCTCTGACCGAAAATGACGACTATCATAAGGAAGCGGCTTTAACGGAGATTCTACGCTATTACGTAAACAACGACGTAAAAGACAGTGCAAACGTCTATCTGGCGGAGGCCGAACGCGAGCTAAAGGGAAAAGCCCGCGATTTCCTGGTCACCTACATGAAGACAATCATGGACGTACGCGTCATCTATTATACGAAAGGCGAAGACCGCATGAAGCTGATCGAGAAATACCGCCTGCGGCTGGAAACGGAAAAGAATATACCCGTACTCGAAAAGATGTCGATCTATTACACCCTCGGCATGGCAAACAGCAACCGGGTCGACCCGAAAAATCAGGATGCCATTTACAAAGAGGTCTGCCAGCACTTCAACAATCTGATTAAGAGTATTCTGTTCGGCTTCATTGATTCCAAGCA
>ERZ791875.1738-NODE-1738-length-13185-cov-9.924905_pt1 | contig 13185 bp, 9 predicted proteins | sample MGYA00510278_ERZ791875 | MGnify/ENA primary metagenome ERZ791875 (study PRJEB30046, sample SAMN00792078) | human gut metagenome | study: EMG produced TPA metagenomics assembly of the A metagenome-wide association study of gut microbiota in type 2...
GTCATCGGGCATTATCTGAACATAAAACACTATCAGTAAGTTGGAGTCATTACCTGTTTTTGCTGCATATTTGGCCATGCACTTTTACCATCAAGTCAGAGAGACAGGGGCACCGTAAGAGACGAAGGTTGCTGCCTGTGATGAGAGGTTATCAGCAATTACAATGGTCACTAATATTTACATAATGTCGGAGAACATCATTTTAGTTGAAATAATATAAAGGCGGTTCTATGTATTTACATATCAGAAAGTATCAACTCGTAAATGCGAGATGGCGTGATATCATTGATTTGACGGATTATGAAGAAACAATCAAGCAGGTTGTGAGTACATTATTTGGAAATGATTTTATTGAGGTCAGAGTTGAAACGCGTTGTTTTATTCTGACAGTAAACAGTACAAGCAGTAAAATACCACACGGCATACTGGTGAATATGGGGAAAAGGCTGGCGGCGAATCTCCAGAGTATCACCTGTCATGCCATGCGGATCTATCATGTAAATGGCCATCCTGACGCGCGGCAGTTATTTCACTGTTTTGATGCCGATTGCCTGTGATTAAGCCCCCAACTTCTGTTAAAGGAGTTGGGGGAGATTTAACGGTTATCAGACTGGAAGACAGAATGTCGGATATTTACGGGCTATGATATCCATCAGTGACTTCATTCGCGGTGTTACAGAACTAAATTTCATTTGGGGTATTTTTGCTCTTACCGCATTTTTTACATCAGTCACCGTTACTGAATAGCCTTCTGACGTCAGCCATTCAGCAACCTCTTTACAGGAATAACTTTTTTTATCTTTCAGCATCAGCCCCCATTGGCACTGAGTCAGCGCCCGGAGAAATAGTCTGACTAAAATATCATCACTACGTTTGCTTCCGACTTTTAGTTTCATATCAGAAAACACCGTCCGGCAATAGAGAAAATCACACCAGTCATCCCAGTCAGCCAGGGTCTTCAGTGTATGCGTTTGCCGCCAGTCGTCGAAAAGGGAGCGTTGCTGCAGAGCCTCTTCCATATTATCCCACGGGCGGGAAGACATCAGTAAATGCCCTTCATTCATGGCGGGCTGTACGGGCTGGCGTTTGAAATCGAATTCCAGATTAAGACGGATATCCTGTTCCCGGGATACCAGATCGCTTTCCGACAGCCACATCTCACGCGTTGATATCAACGTACTTCGGGATAACGTCTGACCGGGTAAACGATTAAGGTAAAGATCTACCATATAGTCGTTATAGTCACTGCGTGGAATATCGGCAGGAGGTTTGACGCCAGCCCTGGCATGAACAACAGGTTTTCCCTGAATAGCTCTATAGGTTAACTGCCCCCGGGTTTTCATGGCGATAAGCTGGCTGACCTCATGCTTACATGTCAACATTGATGAACCCGGATCAACAATATCGCACAGCGACTGGAAGCGGGAAGACAGTGGACCGCTCATGTTTATCTTGTCAAGTGGGCAATTTGTCAAAAAACCATCGGTTGTGACGCTGACAACCGATGAATCAGAAGGCAAAGCATTCATGAGTTCCCCGACAACGGCGCGGATAAATCCCGTTACATGCGCAGCAAAGAATGGCTGAGTAACCGATGATGGTGGGAGGGATCTGTTTAATCCACGGGCAGTATCAAAGGCGGTTTTGGCGCGAAGGCCCTGAGCAAGTTTGCCATAAAGCGAGTTGCCAATTTCTTTCCAGAATTTCTCCTCCAAAGAACCTTTAATATGGCGATTACGGTTCTCACGGACCTGTTGAACAAAGGGAAGAAACACCGATGTTGATTCGCTGTTATGTGGGGAGGTGTCACAGATCCAGGGGACGATGATCCCATTATGGATCGTCATCTCTGCCCCGAGCGACAGAGCAAGTTCGATTTCAGGTGCCGTTGCCCATGATTCGCCACTTAATGGAAAGAATAACCCATATTGATCGGTCCGAACCGGCAGGCTGGGATAGGGAACTGATTCCGGGAACCGAAATGTGACAAGCGCAAACCCCATCACATGCCCACAGTAATCGTCCGGATTTTTACTGAGGCGGATGTTCCCGTAATCGGGTGTGAGGATATCTAATAGCCCGGTGGTATACGCTCCAGCCAGATCGTAGTCATACCAGTGATCAGACGGTGTAACCCCCATCATAAAACACTCATTGCGTCCGCCGTGGTAACAGTTGATCGGGAACGTTTCAAACAACTCTCTTGAAGGAACACTGGCGGGGTTTTTAATCGTCCGGAATGCCTGTTTCTCCGTGAGCCAGAGTTCACGGGTTTTAATGTGTGTCCCAAGGCAGACTTCAGGAGACATATTGTTTTCTTTAAGTGTTTTGGTGAACCGTGAAACTGCCATCGCCCCGATGGTGGCGGGGACACGATCAATCATCAGCTCCCGGGCGCAAAAATTGCGAACCTGTAAAGCATAACGAACCGCAATCTCGGCATCCCGCAGAGCATAGGCTTCAAACCCTGCTCTGTCGCCCAGAAGATATTCACGCATATTGGTTATGGAATAAGGTGCAGGAATGGTGAGTTTGGGAAGACCCAGTAATTCACCACATTCAGCCAGACCCATACCCCCGGGAGTGATAAGCAGTGTATCGATGAAAGCTACGTTACTGCAACGCGGAGGGGAAGTTCGTTTGTCAAACATTATCTGTTCAGTCTTTACGCGACGTTCCTGCTGTTCATCAAAATCGATACCGTAACGATTTTTGAAGCTGCTGACAGTACCGCGTATTCCTTTCAGAAGAATTTTGTAGTCTGACCAGAAATTGGCAAAGGAGGCGATATCCGCACGAATGAAATGCGCATATATATTAATAATACCGGGCCATTTTGTAATCACACCCGTTTCAAGAAGCGGTGTAATCGTTTGACAGAGAAAGTCCTTAAAAGACAGCCGGGATTTTTTCTGTGAGTCAGGTGGATAGATAATGTTCGATATACCTGTATTATCGGGTAAGACAACATAACTCTGATATGACAGAATATCATTCTGTTGTGTTTCAGGATTGAAAACATATTCGGTATCAAAACCGATATGGAGTGTCAGGTCACTTGAAATCACAGACACTTTTTTTGATGCAGGTGGTATCACAGGATAATCATCAAGCGTTTTAGGTCTTTTACGATTGAGCGCTGGCTCTGAAGTCACGGACTGATACCCCGATGCGGCAGCGAGGATGTCCTGCAAATTATTGCTCATAGTTAACTCCGAAAAAACGCCGGGAGTTTGTCCCCCCCCGGCATAATGAATCAGGATTTAATGACGTCTACTACAGCTTTGAAAATATCATTTTTGCGAGATTCATTATCTACATAGATAAAGGAAACGAGTTTCCTGCCTGCTTTAATCAGGATGCCACGTTGCGTCTTTTCCACAGACGGGGTAACGTGTGCAGATAACAGACAATGTTCATGTAAATGAAGAAACTTTTTTGAGGCGTAGCCGCCATGTAATCGTGCTTGAATGTCAAGATACATATCATCAAGAGAACCGGGTTCTCCTGATTCACTCAATACCGAATAACCCTTCTTATCAAAAAGGTTAAGGATAGATTTACTATCATGTTCGAACAGGGTAACACCGTAAATGTATTTCATTCGAAAGGTGAGGGAATCGGTGGTGTAGACCTCCTCCTGACGATTGAAATTTTTGAGGCGCCTGGCTAATTCATTAAAAACAGCACGAGCAGTAGCCGTGTCCTGCAGGGTGTAGGTATAAAGTACGAAGCCATCTGTGCCGATGAGCTTTACTAAGTTGTCCATAATCGTGATAGCGAGAACTAATGCAAAGGACAGATATTTTTCATCGTTGTCTACAGCTGTGTTTGCTGCTTCAGGAAGAATGTTCAGTGCATTATTAGCATTATTTGCTGTGTTCTTAGTAACCATTTATATCACCTTTAAGTTTGTTTTGACGATGTGCATTTTCCCACTCAACAATATCATCAAGAGAGAATCGTATAGCCCGCCCAATTCTGATGAAGGGCGGGAGTTTTCCGGGGTTGCGCGATATATCTGACGCAACCGTGGATGCAGAAAGATTAAATCTTTCTGCGAACTGCTTAATGGTTAAATACATAAACCTCCGGTTTCAGAGAATAAGAAGCCACGCGGATTTAATATCAATCCACATTCTGTGATGACTTAATGCAGGGCCCTGCAGAAGCATGCAATGACAATACCGTCCTTAAACGAGTGTTGCATCAATCACGAATCACAGATCATAGGTTCATTTTTTCGTGTCATAACTTTCTATGACCTGAGAAACCACTGCGTGCGATGTCGCTGCATTGTGAAAAGCGTAGCGACGGGTCGCCGTGAGTGAATGGTGATTTAGCAGATGGGAAGCGATTGCAATATCCCCGGTCGCCTGTAGTACCCGGGTGGCAAAGGTACGGCGCAGGTCATGCATCCGCAGGTTATCAATGTTGGCATCCCGACAAATACGGGCAAAGGTTGCACGCGGATATGCCAGAGGGCGGGCATTGTCGGTTAGTTGTGGAAAAATGTAAGTTTTGCTGAGCATCAGGTCCTGCTGGCACTGGACAACTGCAATGGCTGGAGGTGCAAGTGGGCAGGTGAAAGGGTGTCCGGACTTTGTATCAGGCAGTATGAGTTGATGCATATCCGGGTGCCAGTACTCCCATTTCAGGGTACATACCTCACCAATACGCATCCCCGTATAAAGAGCAAGCAATATAGAATCAGCTGCCGGTGTTTGCAGCGCTGTTGCCGCGTCAATAAAGCGCGGGATTTCTGTCGCTGATAGTGTGCGATAGCGAATGTTATTTTCTTTCAGATAGCGGACATGTGTCATCGGGGAATGCGTGATCCATCCAGCACGTACTGCCAGAGAGCATATTTTGGACAATATTGCGAGGATCCGGTTTACTGTTGACGGACGTAATTTTTCCCGTAAGCCAGAAGCATATTGTTCCAGTTCTCCTGCCGTGATGTCGCGAAGTTGCCGCTTGCCCCAGAACGGGCGAACGTAGAGGTTGAGTTTTGACAACTCTGACTGAGGACTCTTTTTATACAACTGCAAATCCGGTAGCCACAGGTCATTGATGGCCTGTTCCACAGTTAATCGACGGGACTGAACCGCAAGACGATTTTTATCAGCAAGCAGTTTCATCACATGCTGACGGGCATCCTCAACGCAGAGCTGAGGGAACTGACCCAGGGTTTCATATATACGCTGATTGTTTATAGTGGCACGAAAGGCCAGCGTGATCCGATTGGGATACACCAGAGCACGCAGGTTTTGGCAGTGAATATCACGGTATTCCTGACAACCCGTGAGGGGATGTGGAAGTTGGTGAATTGATTTGTTGCTGAAACGCAGATCCAGAATAGGCATCGTATTTCTCCTGTAAATGACACTGGAAAAATACGATGTGAGGTTATAGTCTGCCAGTTACAGCTTTCACAGTTCATCAGGTGAAAAAACGCAGATTCGGATATAATGGCAACACAATTCCATGTCGCCATTATATTAAGAAACTACAGTTTCATGATCTTGTTCGCTATTTTTTCGAAGTAAACCTCATTCTTAAGAAGAGTGATATTGTTAGTTTGAACACCCAGACCACTGGAGGTTGACTGGAAGTTGAGTGAACCACTTATCACGGTGGACTTTCCTGATAAAAATGAAATCAACTCCTTGGAAGATGGTGCCCACTCAGGGTTTAAGAGTAATGCAATGTAGATATATGTCTTACGAAGCAATTGTTCGATATCTTTTTTATACCCCGTAGTGTTTTGCTTACCTTTAATGCAAATTGATTTGATTATGAACTCATCAGGGCTGGTTAAAGGCGTTTTAAACTTATTCAGTGATCCATCGTTATGAATGACTTCATAAGGCAGCATAGATAAAATGATCAATGCAATCATTTTAGGATGATAAAGGTAGTTATCACGAATGATTTTTCCTGCCTTCATTGTATTGAGTGTTGTTTGAATAAATACAAAAAGATATTCAGAGCAAAAGTAACAAAACACAAGCCAGGATAGGTCAATGGCTGGAATGTTAATATCCTTAGGTAGTTTGTTTAGCCAGTATTCAGACTTCAAAAAGGTCCTGATTTCAACAGTATATTCATGCATTTTTGCGCTGAAATCAAGCATTGCTACTTGACCTGATTGTTCCGTAACTGTGTGGTCTATAAATGTTAGTGTATTGCACATTTTATCCAGCGTGTTTTGAAAACAAGAAAGGAGTTCGGCATTATTATTACCATTAACCGCAGATGAAAGTTCAGTTGCAATAAATGCATCCAGTAGCATACAGATTTTTTTCGGAATGACATTTTTACGGGATTGCTGTGAATAGAAATATACTGCCAGTAAATTAAAGGCAGTGCACTCCTTTTTTAACCATTGTTCGAGCACTGGGACGTGCTGAAAAAAATTGATATGCTTAGCAGTAGATGCTGATGGAGATAGTACATGAAGAATATCTACAGCAGGCTTCATTTGCAATATTTGATCGGATTCGGTAGTCGTCATTAGTTCCAGTAATTGCTGTTCAGAAAATAGTTTAGACAGGTGATCAATGTCTTTTTGGTATTGGTTAAGTTTTTTTAAATTCCCCGGTATACGGGTTACATTGTTTTTCATTTTCTCGAACATAATTTTATCCTCGTTTGAATTATTACACTGATTTAAAAAGTAGCATGTCGTGTTAGCGAGGTAATCCTAAAACGTGAATGGCAGCAGGGGCAAGCTTGAATCTGCGTAAGGATATGGCTTGAATTTAATGGTGTAATCAGTGGGTTAGAGGCTTATAGCTATTTAAATACAATAAGTTATGACGGTGTGTGGCGGGTGTAAATCGGTTAGTTTTTATGGTTAAAATATGAGCACTATGAGGTTTCAGAGATGGTGGTGTTTAAATTACATAAAACCAAGGCCTGATAATCAGTATCAATACCGGAACGATGTCATATGATTAACACTGTCTATGGCATTGATAATGATCTATGCAAGGCTGAAATTAGCTCTGCTTCACGATGATATAGTGTTCTCTAAAGATTAAAAGGAAATAAACAGAGCCTTTCGCCGATGAATCAATGTGCTGATTTCCCTCAAATCAGCCTCAATACTACCAACATCACCAAAGACTTCACCTCTAATCTCACTTCGATTTTTCATGAAATTGGTGCTTAATAAGCTTTCTTTTTTTAATGCCATTAATTTTGGTTTTATATCGTTATAGAAATGCTTACGGCTTACCCTGATGCTATGAATCGAGTAGTAAACTGTTTTATACATCAAAAATATAAGTAACTGGCCGAGAAGATATTTTTTTTCAATGTATTTATATTGAGAGGATTTTTCGCGTTTCGCCAGGTAGAAAACATGAGGTGCGATGATGGTGGGGATAAAATCCAGTGCTGGAGAGGTTTTGGTTTTTTCTGTTTCTCTTCCGGATTGAAGATGTTGAAGTACAGAGTATGCAATGCTTAATATTATGGCATTGCTTATATTATTAATTTCAGTTGGGTAAATATGCAGGTTGCTTATCAATTCTGAAAGGCAAAGTAAAACACCAGTGATGTTGGGTTTTCTGCCGGAGATTGTGGTGCTGTTGAAAATGTGACGATTCTTACGACTTATATTGACAAGTTTATGAGTGCAGAACTCTATATGTTCGACGATTTTATCTTGACTATTTTTAATGTATTTTGAAATGTTAGTGATCCGGCCATTCAACGTTAGTTCATCAAGCAATATATCATTTTTAATATTGCGAATTTCATCGCAATGTTCACATTGAGAAACTATCTCATGTAATACATAACTCGAAGTATTGCGTGACGATGCTGATATGTAATCTAAAATGGAATGCTCGACTTTGATTTTTTGTTTGTATTTTTTAATGCACTGTTTGATTGTTTTTTGTAGAGTATTTGAGATGTGTTTTTTATATTCTTTTAGAAAATCTTGCTCTAAAAAGAGTGAGGAGAAGATCAACTGCTGGCGAGATAATTTAATCTCAGGCTTGATCAATTTAATCCGAAAAACTCTTCCCTCCAACTCATAGCTGAACATGGAAGATAAGTCATAGTGGGGTGATAAATGTTCGAGTAACGACATTCGTGTATTCATTAGCCGCTTGAATTTATGGTCAGCATACATAAGTGTTTTTTTTATTTGCTCATCATAAAGTGGGCCGATAGCGCAGTTGGCAATACTCATTCTATCCGGAGACCTCCAGTCAGCAGGGGAATCACATTGACGGTCATCATTACTATCAAAGGGCATCAACGTTGCCGATTATGGATGATGTCAGCTTCACACACCAGAATGGGTGATATATGGATCATCATTACCCCAACGGCAGTTTTACACCATGGCTAATATGGATGCTATCTTACTAAGATAATTGGTTTTTAGCGAGTGACGAGCCAGGTTGTGTCAGTCTGTCTCATGTCGATATTACGGGGATGATGCAAACCTGAATGCTGCGATATTGGCGTGTCAGGGGAGGCATCTTACGGTATCATTTACCGCAATTTTTAAGATGCAAAGCCCTGCATCGCTAGCTTTTTCTTTAGACCAGGATGATTCATGAACGACAAAATCAGTCAGGACACGATCAACAAAGCCCTGTGGGCCGCGTGTGATACGTTCCGTGGCACCATCAGTGCTGATACCTATAAAGACTTTATCCTTACCATGCTGTTCCTCAAGTACATTTCAGATGTCTGGCAGGATCACTATGATGATTATAAAGAACAGTATGGTGATGCGCCGGAGCTGATTGAAGCCATGATGGCGAATGAGCGCTTCGTGTTGCCGAAAAGCGCCAGTTTTTACGCACTTTATGAGCGCCGTCATGAGCCGGGTAACGGTGAGCGTATCGATCAGGCATTGCATGCCATCGAAGAAGCCAATGGCACCAAACTGAAAGACGCCGGGAAAAGCGTGTTCCAGGATATTTCGTTTAACACCGATCGCCTGGGTGAAGAAAAACAGAAGAACACCATCCTGCGTCAGCTGCTGGAAGACTTTGCGGGTGAAGATCTTAACCTGAAGCCGAGTCGTGTAGGTACGCTGGACGTTATCGGTAATGCTTACGAATATCTGATTAAAAACTTTGCCGCCAGCGGTGGGCAGAAAGCCGGGGAATTCTATACCCCACCGGAAGTCTCGGACCTGATTGCAGAACTGCTCGATCCGCAACCGGGTGATACCATTTGTGATCCTGCCTGTGGTTCCGGTTCGTTGTTAATGAAGTGCGGGCGTAAGATTGTCTCCGGGCATGACAGCCGTAACTATGCTTTGTTCGGTCAGGAAGCGATTGGCTCCACGTGGTCGCTGGCGAAAATGAACATGTTCCTGCATGGCGAAGACAACCACAAAATCGAGTGGGGCGATACCATTCGTAACCCGAAGCTGCTCGATAAGAATGGCGACCTGATGCTGTTTGATATCGTGACCGCTAACCCACCTTTCAGCCTGGATAAGTGGGGCCATGACGAGGCCGAGAACGATAAGTTTGGTCGTTTCCGTCGGGGTGTGCCACCGAAAACCAAAGGCGATTACGCCTTTATTCTTCATATGATCGAAACCCTGAAACCGGGAACTGGCCGTATGGGCGTAGTTGTGCCACACGGTGTGCTTTTCCGTGGCTCCAGCGAAGGTAAAATTCGCCAGAAACTGATCGACGAAAATTTGCTGGATGCGGTAATTGGTCTGCCGGAAAAACTGTTCTACGGTACGGGGATTCCGGCTGCGATTCTGATTTTCAAAAAGCAGAAAGTTGATGACAAGGTGCTGTTTATCGATGCCAGCCGTGAATTCAAGGCAGGTAAAAACCAGAACCAGCTTAGCGAAGAAAACATTAAGAAAATCGTCAAGACCTACCGTGATGGCGATAACGTCGAGAAATACGCCTATCTCGCCAGCCTGAAAGAGATTCAGGATAACGATTACAATCTCAACATCCCTCGCTATGTCGATACCTTCGAAGAAGAGGACGAGATTGACTTGCTGGCCGTGCGAGCAGAGCGCGAGCAACTGAAAGCGGAACTGCTGAAGCTGGAAACAGAGATGGCAGGGTATTTAAAGGAGTTGGGTTATGGTGCCTAAGGGTTGGTCACACACAACTTTTGAGAAACACATTGATTGCTTAACCGGTTATGCTTTTTCTAGTACTGAATATTCGGCTGAAGAACACGATATCAGATTGCTAAGGGGAGACAATATTGAACCTGGTAAGCTTCGATGGATAAATGCTAAACGTTGGCCTCGAAACGTACAAGAAAATATGGATAAATATTTTCTTTTGGAAGGCGATTTTGTTATAGCTCTTGATCGTACATGGATATCAGGTGGCTTAAAAGTTGCTGAAGTAACTTGTGATGATCTGCCTTGCTTGCTTGTGCAACGAGTTGCTCGAATTCGAGCAAAAAAAACCTTGGCGCAAGGGTTACTCCGCCAGTATTTCTCAGGATACAAATTTGAGCGATACGTTAAGCTTACTCAGACAGCTACAGCTGTTCCTCATATCAGCCCCAACGATATTAAGCAGTTTTCGTTATTACTTCCCCCTATTGCGGAACAGAAAAAAATCGCCCAAATCCTGTCCACCTGGGATAAGGCGATTTCGGTGACGGAAAAGCTGCTCGCCAATAGTCAGCAGCAGAAAAAAGCCCTGATGCAGCAATTACTTACCGGGAAGAAACGCTTGCTGGATGAGAATGGGGTGAGGTTTAGTGGGGAGTGGGAGGTTGTTCGGTTAAAGCAATTAATACATGAAGAAAAAAAACGTAATAGAGATAACCACATTCAGCGAGTTCTTAGTGTAACGAACCACAGCGGTTTTGTTTTACCTGAGGAGCAGTTCTCAAAGCGAGTAGCTAGCGAAGATGTTAGTACGTACAAAATAGTGAAAAAAAATCAGTATGGCTATAACCCCTCTCGTTTAAACGTTGGTTCTTTCGCCCGTTTAGACAATTATGATGAAGGTGTGCTAAGCCCAATGTACGTCGTTTTTAGTATTAACCATGAACGGCTAAATAGCGATTATTTCCTGAACTGGATGAGCTCTAATGAAGCCAAGCAGCGTATAGCAGGTAGCACTCAAGGTTCTGTGCGAGACTCAGTCGGATTTGACGCGCTATGTAGCTTCTCATTTTCATTACCTACACTAATGGAACAACAAAAAATAGCCGCAGTCCTGTCCGCAGCCGATGCCGAAATGTCCATGTTGGAGAAAAAACTCGCCTGCCTGAAAGAAGAGAAAAAAGCCCTGATGCAGCAGTTATTGACCGGGAAACGCCGTGTCAACGTAGAATCGGAAGAAACCGTTAGCGCATAACGTGGAGAACAAGGAACACTCATGAATCAGCCGTACACGCCAAAATTCCAGGAAGAATACAGCGCCAAAATCCCGGCGCTGACGTTACTGACCAGCCTCGGCTGGACGTTTTTATCCCCGAAACAGATTATGGATTACCGGGGCTATAAACAGGATGAGGTGGTGCTGCGTCCGGTTCTGCGTGAAGAGCTGTCGAAGCGTTCCTTTATGGCGGGTGGCAAAATCTGCCAGTTATCGGAAAAGGCGCTGGATAACCTGATATCGCAGGTCTGTTCTCCGGCGCTGAATGAAGGACTGCTGAAAGCCAATGAGCGGATGTATAACCATCTGCTCTACGGTATCGCCGTCACCGAATTTGTCAATGGCAAGAAGGTCAACCCTACGATTGCGCTGATCGACTGGGAACATCCGGAAAATAACCAGTTCCACTTTACTGAAGAATTTACAGTATTGCGGTCGGGCGGTGTTGAAACCCGCAGGCCGGATATTGTCTGTTTTGTGAATGGTATCCCGCTGGCAGTAATTGAAGCGAAAAGCCCGGCAGGCCACGGCAAGAAAGGACCAACCATTGACGAAGGGATATCCCAGAGTATCCGCAACCAGCTCAACGATGAAATCCCGCAGCTGTTTGCTTACAGCCAGATATTACTATCGATTAACGGGCATGACGGGCGCTACGGTACCTGTCATACACCAATGAAATTCTGGGCGGCATGGCGCGAAGAAGATATTACTGACGCGCAGATGTATGCGCTGCGCAACCATAAGTTATCGACTGAACAAATTCATGCGTTGTTTGATCATCGTCCTTCAGCCGATCTCGACTGGTACCAACAGTTAATCGCCGCCGGTGAACTGGCCGTCAGCGGGCAGGATAAGCTGCTCATCAGCCTGCTTTCACCGGAACGTCTGCTGGAGATGACCCGCTTTTTCACCCTGTTTGATAAAAAGACCGGGAAAATTGTCGCCCGCTATCAGCAGGTGTTCGGGATTAAAAGGCTGCTGGAACGCATAAGCACCCGCAGACCGGACGGGGGCAGAGAAGGTGGTGTGATCTGGCATACCACGGGGTCCGGTAAATCGTACACCATGGTGTTCCTCAGTAAGGCGCTGATTCTTCATGACAGCCTGAAGCAGTGTCGCATTGTGGTGGTGACGGACCGTGTCGATCTTGAAGGGCAGCTCAGCAGTACCTTTGCATCCGGCGGCGAGTTGGCCGGGAAAAAAGACAAAGCCAATGCAATGGCGACATCCGGGCAGATGCTGGCGAAACAGATTGGCTCCGGTAAAGAACGCATCATTTTCACCCTAATCCAGAAATTTAATTCAGCGACAAAACTTCCTGAATGCGTCAATACCAGCCCCGACATCATCGTACTGATTGATGAAGGACACCGTAGCCAGGGTGGTGAGAACCATGTGCGAATGAAACTGGCACTGCCGAACGCCGCCTTTGTGGCATTTACTGGTACGCCATTGCTAAAAGAAGATAAGACCACCAATAAATTCGGACCGATTGTCCACGCTTATACCATGCAGCGAGCGGTAGAAGATAAAGCCGTTACACCTTTGCTGTATGAAGAACGTATTCCCGACCTTGAGGTTAACGATCGGGCAATAGATGCCTGGTTTGATCGTATTACCGATGGGTTAAGCGAAGCGCAAAAAGCCGACCTTAAGCGTAAATATGCCCGTAAAGGTGAGGTTTATAGTGCAGATGATCGCATCCGGCTGATTGCATTAGATATCGCCATGCACTTCTCGAAGAAAATTGATGAGGGGCTGAAAGGCCAACTTGCCTGCGACAGCAAGATTTCCGCCATCAAATATAAAAAGTATCTTGATGAAG
>ERZ791875.1739-NODE-1739-length-13183-cov-2.428473_pt1 | contig 13183 bp, 10 predicted proteins | sample MGYA00510278_ERZ791875 | MGnify/ENA primary metagenome ERZ791875 (study PRJEB30046, sample SAMN00792078) | human gut metagenome | study: EMG produced TPA metagenomics assembly of the A metagenome-wide association study of gut microbiota in type 2...
AACAGTATGGTATATTTTGTGGGAGCAGGACCGGGAGCAGCCGATCTGATCACAGTCCGTGGAATGAAACTTTTGCAGCAGGCAGATGTTGTCATTTATGCAGGATCACTTGTGAATCCCGAACTTTTGACTTATTGCAAAAAACAATGTGAGATACATAACAGTGCGTACATGACCCTAGAGCAGGTGCTTGCGGTAATGGAGGAGGCAGAAAAAAAGGGATTTATGACAGTGCGCCTCCATACCGGGGAGCCGAGCATTTACGGAGCTGTGCGGGAGCAGATGGATTTTCTGGAGAAAAAGGGGATTGCGTATGAGAGTTGTCCGGGCGTGAGCGCCTGCTTTGGAGCAGCTGCATCCTTAAATCTGGAATACACGCTGCCGGAGGTATCACAGTCACTGATCATCACCCGCATGGAGGGTAGAACGGGTGTTCCGGAAAAAGAGAGCATTGAAAGCTTTGCAGCACATCAGGCATCTATGGCAATCTACTTAAGCACCGGAATGTTAGGAGAACTAAGCAGACGGCTGATCGCAGGAGGCTATCGGGCGGATACGCCGGCAGCGCTTGTATACAAGGCAACCTGGCCGGAGGAGGAAGCATATCTTTGTACTGTTGCGCAGTTAGAGGAGACAGCAAAAGCGCATCAGATCACAAAGACAGCACTCATTATCGTGGGGGATGTTGTGGCACACCAGCACTATGCAAAATCCAGACTTTATGCAGCAGATTTTGAAACAGAGTTTCGCAGGGTAGAAAAAAATGAACATTAGTATCATCACATTTACAGATAAAGGTGCAGAACTGGCAGAAAAAATCAGACAGAGCTGGCACAATTACTATGGCTGTCAGCCAGAGCTGGCGTCTGACTTGAAAAATGCTAAGATCACGATCGAAAACCGCCACCAAAAGACTAATGAGAAACAAGGCAGTCAGTCACCTGCGGAAGCAAGGAAAAGTCTTAGTGACTGGACCAGACAGCAGTTTGCAGAAAAAAACGCGGTTGTCGTGATCGGTGCCTGTGGGATTGCAGTTCGTATGATCGCACCGTTCGTGTCGGATAAGTTAAGTGACAGCCCGGTCGTTTCATTAGATGAAGCAGGAACCTTCGTAATCCCGCTGCTTTCCGGGCATATGGGCGGAGCCAATGAGCTTGCAGAACAGATCGCAGAGCAGATTGGCGCAATCCCGGTCATCACAACCGCTACAGATGTCAATCAGACTTTTGCGGTGGATGTATTTGCAAAAAAATGCGGGCTTTCCATTTATAACCGGGACGGAATCGCAAAAGTTTCCACAAAAGTTCTGGAAGGCAAAATGGCGGACATTGTGATTTCGTCACAACATACGGAGTTAGAGCAGGGAATCCTGGGCTTGCAGCCAAAAGAGTATGTGATCGGAATCGGATGCAGAAAAGGAAAAAGCTTCGAGGAACTGAATCAGTTTATCCGGAAGTGGTTAGCTCATGCAAAAGTTGAAAAAAAACTGATCCGTGCAATGGCATCCATTGATTTAAAAAAAGAGGAGGAAGGACTGCTCCGGTGGTGTGCTGCAAACCGTATTCCGTTTCAGACTTATCCGGCAGAGACACTGCGGCAGGTGAAGGGCGATTTTTCGGAATCCTCTTTTGTAAAAGAAAAAACAGGTGTGGATAATGTCTGCGAGCGTGCCGCCATGAAAGCAGCCGGGGAGAGCGGAATCTTCGTGTTAAGAAAAGTCGCGGAAAATGGCATGACTATTGCGATTGTAAAATATGACTGGAAGTTAGAGAGAGAACTATCAAAGGAGTATCGGATCGATGAAAAGTAAAATATATATCGTTGGAATGGGACCGGGAACAGCGGAAATGCTGACACCACAGGCAGATCACGCCTTACAGGACAGTGATGTGATCGTCGGTTATCCGGTGTATCTGAAATTATTAGGAGAAAAATATCAGGAAAAAGAATTTTTATCGACTCCGATGAAACAGGAGATCAGACGCTGCGAGATGTGTTTTGAGGAAGCAGAAAAAGGAAAAACGGTCTCAATGGTATGCAGCGGTGACGCCGGTGTGTACGGTATGGCTTCCCTGCTTTATGAGATGTCAGAAACGCATCCGGACTGTGAACTTGTGGTAGTTGCCGGAATCACAGCGGCAAACAGCGGGGCAGCCGTGCTTGGCGCTCCGTTAAATCACGACTACTGTGTGATCAGCCTGAGTGATCTTATGACCCAGTGGGAGCTGATAGAGAAAAGGCTTGCGGCAGCAGCCTGTGGCGATTTTTGCATGGCAATCTACAATCCGTCGAGCCGCCAGAGACCGGATTATTTAAAAAAAGCCTGCGATATTTTATTAAAAAATGGCGTAGAACCAGAGAGAGCCTGTGGTTACGTGGAGAACATCGGAAGAGAAAATGAAACGTATGAGACCTGCACATTAGAAGCATTGCGGGAACGTCAGGTCAATATGTTTACAACCGTGTTTATTGGAAATTCGAGAACGAAGATCATAAATGGTAAGCTGGTAACACCGAGAGGATATAACGTGTCGTAAAGGATAAAAAGCATAGTGGAAGGATTTTTCTATGGATAAAATTTTGATTTTTTCAGGGACAACGGAAGGACGTATGTTAGCGCAGACATTGTCTGAAAACGGAATCAACTGTATTGTTTCCGTGGCAACAGAATATGGGGAGATCGTCATGCCGGAAATGGAAGGCGTGACCATTCATAAAGGCAGAATGGACACCGGGGCAATAAAGGATTTTGTGTCACAGGAGCAATTTGATGCTGTTGTGGATGCCACGCACCCATTTGCGACGGCTGTATCGGAAAATATCAGGGATAGTCTGAAAGGAACAGACATTCCTTACATTCGTTTACAGCGACAGACTTCGGAGATGATGAAAAAATGCAAAACAGGAAATCCTGAGACAGAAAATCAAAAAGAAGTGAATCATGCAGCAGATGTGATTGTATGCAAGGATGCAGCAGAATGTGCAGACATCTTAAAAAACATCAGCGGTAATATCCTTCTTACGACCGGAAGCAAAGACCTGTCCGTTTACGCAGGAGAAGAAACTTTAAAAAACAGATTATTTGTCCGGGTGCTGCCGGGAATCGAAAGTATTTCAATCTGTGAGCAGAACGGCATATTTGCAAAACAGATCATCGCCATGCAGGGACCATTTTCCGTGGAAATGAACCGTGCTCTCATAAGACAGTTTAGCATCCGCTGTCTGGTAACAAAAGAGAGTGGCAGAACTGGTGGATTTCTGGAAAAAATAAAGGCAGCCCAGGCAGAAGGAATCACAGCCTGTGTGATCGGAAACCCGGAAAAACAACATACCGGAGATTCCTATGAGGAGGTATGCAGAAAAATTTCTACTATCACCGGAATAACGATCAAAAACCAGATTTCGCTGATCGGAATTGGCATGGGAGCGAGAAAGTCCCTTACGATAGAGACAGCAGAAAAAATCCGAGAGGCAGATTATATTTTTGGCGCTAAAAGACTGGTTGAGACCGCAGAGAATGATCATGCGGTGCGTTATCCCTATTATCTGGCAGAGGAGATTTTACCGGAATTGGAAAAATTATCCGGCTGTGGTGTGAAAGTGGCAGTTCTTTTTTCCGGCGATACCGGCTTTTACAGTGGATGCAGCAAATTATATGAAAAACTGAAAGACAGAAGTGACAGTCAGGTGCGCATTTATCCAGGCATTTCATCGGTCGCATATTTTGCGGCAATGACAGGATACAGTTATCAGGACGCGGCAGTTTTTAGTATTCACGGGCACGGCGAAGACAGAACGTGGACTGGGAAACTGCTTGAGACAATCCGGTTTTCGAAAAAAACGTTCCTATTGATGTCAGGAAAAGAAGATGTGCAGAAATTAGGCAGTCTGCTTTTAAAATATGGATTGCAGGACTGCGCAGTGCTGGCTGGTTTTCAGTTATCCTATCCGGAGGAGAAAATCCTTTTTCTGTCACCAAAACAATGCACGCAGGTGGAAGAAAAAGGTTTATACATCTGTCTGATTCTAAATCAGAATGTGGAGAAAGAGCCTGTTACCTGTGGTATCCCGGATGCAGAATTTTTGCGGGACAAAGTACCGATGACAAAAGAGGAAATCAGGGAATTGTCTATCTGTAAACTGAATCTGAAACGGGATTCGGTCTGCTATGATATCGGAAGCGGAACCGGTTCGATCGCAGTGGAAATGGCAAAAAGAAGCGGCGAGATACAGGTCTATGCGATTGAGAAAAAGCCGCTTGCATTAGAACTGATGCAAAAAAACATCGATAAATTCGCACTCTCCAATATCCAAATCATCAAAGGGGAGGCACCGGACTGTCTTTTGGCAGCGGATCGAACAGAACGACCGACACATGCATTTATCGGGGGAAGTGGCGGCAGACTCCGGGAAATTTTAGATATTTTATATGAGAAAAACAACACCATGCGGATTGTGATCAATGCGATCAGCTTGGAAACAGTAAGTGAGCTTACTGCACTAAAAAATGACAGGAGAATCACAAATCTTGAGATCATACAGGTGCAGGTATCACGCGCAAAGCAGATCGGAGAATACAATCTCATGCAGGGGGAAAATCCAATCTATATCTGCTCGTTTGATTTTATGAGAATATAGAAAGAAAAGGACAATAGCATGAATTTTCCAAAAATTATGATCGCAGCGGCAAAAAGCGGCAGCGGAAAAACAACGATCACCTGTGCTTTCTTAAAACAGCTGTTAAGCAGAGGCAGACATCCGGTGTCTTTTAAATGTGGACCGGATTATATCGATCCCATGTTTCATGAAAAGGTGCTTAAAATTCCGTCCAAAAATCTGGATACATTTTTTTCAGATGCAAAGCAGGTAAGAGCTTTATATGCAATGGAACAGCCAGGACATGACATTGCAGTACTCGAAGGTGTGATGGGATTATATGATGGACTTGGTGGCATCCGTGAAGAAGGATCTTCTTATCATCTGGCAGAAACGTTGGGGGTACCGATCGTACTTGTGGTGGATGCACATGGCATGGGAAGGTCGGTGATTCCGCTTATCGCAGGTTTTTTGCAGTATGATAAGAAAAAACTGATCAGGGGTGTTATTTTAAACAGGACAAGAAAAATGTTTTTTGACACGATCGCACCACTGATTGAGGAAGAACTTTCGATTAAAGCATTGGGATGTATTCCGAATGAAAAAGAACTGTCACTCGGTTCAAGACATCTCGGTCTTATTTTGCCGGATGAGGTAAATGAACTCAATCTTCAATTGGAAAAGGCAGGACAGCTGCTCGAAAAATACGTGGATGTAAATGCCATGATTCAAATTGCGGAGCAGGGCATCGAGAAAGATTTTTATAAACAGGAGATTTTGTATCCAAAAACGAAATACTCTGCACCAAATAGTCAGGAGAAAATCACAGAGCAAAGTCTGGAACAGATTGCTTACGGACACAGAAAATCTGCTATATCCAAAAAAGTCCGCATTGCAGTGGCACAGGATGAAGCCTTTTGTTTTTACTACCGGGATAACCTGAAAATGTTAGAGTATTACGGTGCAGAACTTGTTCCCTTTTCACCGCTACACGATACAGAACTCCCGGAAAATATACAGGGTTTACTGTTAGGTGGAGGCTATCCGGAACTTTATGCAAAAGAACTTTCAGAAAATGAGAGTATGCGAAGATCAATCAAAGCAGCATTGGAGAAGAAGCTCCCCTCATTGGCAGAGTGTGGAGGTTTTATGTATCTGCATGAGAAGCTGATTGATAAGGAGGGAAACAGTTTTTCGATGGTCGGAGCAATTCCGGCAGAATGTCATGATACTGGAAAACTGGTACGGTTTGGTTATGTGGAGCTTACAGTTGCAAACAGGAACGAGGGAGCCGGGGATAATGAGAAAACTTCCGAAGCGACAGAAATTGCAGGCTTCTTGCAGAAAAATGATAAAATCTGCGCACATGAGTTTCATTATTTTGACAGTACCGATAATGGGGCAGCCTGTACGGCAACGAAACCTGTAACCGGAAGAAACTGGAAGTGTATTCATGCATCGCAGGAGCATTTCTGGGGATTTCCACATCTGTATTATCCGTCGAATCCTGAATTTGTGGTTCGGTTTATAGAGAGGATGATTCGATGTCGTTGAAATTTGAATACAGGTTGTATCATAGAGATACAAACAGAAGCAGAATATTCATTGCAAAATAAAGGCGTCTGTGCTAACATAAGTAAGGCTTCGGAAAGCACGGTGATATCGTTTCATACGAAGCACAGAATAATACAGTTTCATAGGGAAGACAGTTGGTGCCAGCCGGTTCTTTAAGATGTAACGATTTGTTACAATGAACCAGACTGGTTAAAAGGGAAACAGGTGGGAATCCTGTACGATCTCGTCACTGTGATAAGGGAGTATGGCTTCAATTCCGTTTGGAAAGTCACTGGTGCAAGGCACTGGGAAGGCAGAAGCAATATGACGATCTTTCAGCCAGGAAACCTGCCAAGCGTCTGGTACAGGGAACATAATTCCCAGATCACGAGTAATTGGTCGTACTGTTTAGCAGGCTTAAAGAAGCCTTGTTTTTCGTTGACTTTTTACTCCGTTCAGAATATCTGACCGGAGTTTTTTCTTTGTGTACGGATCTCTATGAAGCAAAAATCACAAAGAGGAGAAAAAAATGAAGAAAAAAACACTTGCACTTGTTCTTGCGTGTACAATGACAGCAAGCCTTTTTACAGGATGCGGAAGTAAGAACGAGACAGAGACAACACAGCCACAGACAGAGGCAGCAGCAGAAACAGAAGCCACAGAGGTGAATGATCAGGCAGCAGCAGATGAAGTTGCAGCATTGATCGATGCAATTTATGTGCAGACAAGAAATGAGAACACAGACGAGCAGTGTGCAGCAGCAAAAGCGGCATGGGATAACCTGACAGATGCACAGAAAGCTTTGGTAGAAGGAGAAAATGCAGATCCGGATTATTTCGGAAGAGATACCGGAGATGCCTCCAAAGACGATCCACTGAATGAAGATGTCATCGGAGAAAATGAACTTTTAGTTGTAAGTTTTGGTACTTCTTTTAATGACAGCCGTGCAGAAGATATCGGCGGCGTAGAAAAAGCATTAGAGGAAGCTTATCCGGACTGGTCTGTAAGACGTGCATTTACCGCACAGATCATCATCAACCATGTGCAGGCAAGAGATGGTGAAAAAATTGACAATGTTGAGCAGGCACTTGACAGAGCAGTGGCAAACGGAGTGAAAAATCTTGTCGTACAGCCAACCCATTTAATGCATGGCGCAGAGTATGATGAACTTGTGGAAGCATTAGATGCATACAAAGACAAATTTGAAACAGTTACAGTAGCAGAACCGTTACTTGGCGAAGTTGGAAGTGATGCAGCTGTCATTAATGACGATAAAGCAGCAGTAGCAGAAGCTATCACAGCAGAAGCAGTGAAAACAGCAGGATTTGATTCCTTAGATGCTGCAAAAGAAGAAAATACAGCATTTGTATTTATGGGACATGGTACTTCCCACACTGCAAAAGTAAGCTACAGCCAGATGGCTACCCAGATGGAAAAATTAGGATATGACAACGTATTTATCGGAACAGTAGAAGGTGAACCGGAAGAAACAGCCTGCGAGAATGTGATCACAGATGTAAAAGAAGCAGGATACACAAAGGTGATCCTCCGTCCATTAATGGTTGTAGCCGGAGATCATGCAAACAACGATATGGCAGGGGATGATGAAGACTCCTGGAAGAGCCAGTTTGAAGCAAGTGGCGCTTTTGATACGGTAGACTGCCAGATCGCAGGACTTGGTGGAATTGAAGCAATCGAGCAGATTTATGTTGCACATACAAAGGCAGCAATCGATTCTCTTGGAGATATTGTCACAACATCAGCAGATAACAGCGATGTTCTTGCAGACGGAACCTATTCTGCAAAATTTGACACAGACAGCAGCATGTTTCATGTGAATGAAGCTTATGACGGACGCGGAACTTTAACTGTAAAAAACGGAAAAATGACACTTCACATCGTGATGCCATCCCAGAACATCGTAAATCTTTTCTTAGGATCTGCCGAAGAAGCTCAGAAAGACGGAGCGGAATTAATTCAGCCAACAACAGAGAAAGTTACATATTCTGACGGAACAACAGAGGAAGTATATGCTTTTGATGTACCGGTAGAGGCATTAGAGAAAGAGTTTGACCTTGCACTGATCGGAACAAAAGGAAAATGGTATGACCATAAAGTTTCTGTTTCAGATGCAAAGGCTGAATAAAGATCAGAAAAGAAAATTCAGGACATGTAAAAGTGAATAAGTAAAAAATAAACGCACAGATTGTTAAGAGAACACGATTTGTGCGTTTATTTTTGTGTGTGGCGAATCTATGATTCTGTGTTATAATAAGCTCGTTCTAACGTTTTTAAAGATAAGAAACAGAACATGTTATAAACAGAAGAAAAGAGGTCATAAAATGAAAAAAGTAGGTGTAAGTAAAGAGGAAAAACAATTATCTTATTATAAGTTTTTCGAGCGTGATTTAGCAGAAGTACCACAGGAGAAACTTGATATTTTAAATAAAGGTGTATCTAAGATTCCAGCAGTTCCATTTGAAAAAAGAAATCTGTATCTTGCAGGTGCAGATGAGGAATATTGTCAGGTTGGATATGGAGTTATGGAGGACGGAACAGCATTTGTATGTAATACAACCTATATGCCTGGGGTAACAGTTGAGATGCTTGACTGGTGGTTCCCGTGGCATAGTGTAGGTTCTGATTTGAGATATAAAATATGGGATCCGGAAGACCATTACTTTGCCAGAGCAGACCGTGCAGATTATGTATGTGATCCGGCAGTTCCGATGAACCAGAAAACATGGGGAGTCAGTCACTACATATTAGAAAATGCAGGAATGGGAGTTGTAGATGGAAAAATTGTAAAGACACTGCCAGAAGGAGTCCGTATTCCAGAAGTTGTTCCACAAGGCTTATTTGGACATAATATTAAAGAATTTACAAATCTTGCGGCAATTTTACCTGAATTATATGAGGAAAATAAAGGGGAACTATAAAATATTTATACCCGGAACTTATGCAACGCAGTGCAGAAAATATTTTGGAGATATGTCGATCGAGGGTGTGGAGATTGATGAGAAAATCACAGATCTTTCCCGGAAATATTTTTCCCTGCCGGATGATGTGAAGGTCACAACCTATGACGGTCGGGCGTATTTACAGGCAATGGATGAAAAATATGATGTGATCATGGTGGACGCCTATCAGGATATTACCATTCCGTTTCAGATGTCGTCTGTAGAATTTTTCACAATGGTAAAGGAACATCTGACTGACGATGGCGTGATGGTTGTGAACATGAATATGCGTGGCAGTGGGGAAGGAAACATCAACCAGTATCTTTCTGACACGATCGCATCTGTGTTTGGAACTGTTTATACCGCAGATGTGAAAGGCTCTACGAACCGGGAACTTTTTGCTTCCGATAACGCAGAAATGCTGGATACATTAAAAAACAATGCAGGTGATCCAAGAGGAAGTTGCCTATTATAAAGGAATTTACGAGACAGAAGGCATAGATGGTCTGTTGGAGAGTCTGTAGATAATTAGTGATTAGAAGGGGATTCTATAAGAAATAGAGGACTGGTGTTAAATAATTTAAAATAAAAGTGGAAAGAGGCACAGGAAAAATTCCTGTGTCTTTTTTCATGTTTCACTATTCCACCAGAGTATAGTATAATTCCGAATAATTATTGTACATATTTTAGTTAAATAGATAAAATACAGACATGAACAAGAGACATTAAATGGAGACAAATACCAGTATTCAGCAAATGCAGGGCTTGACGATATTGTAAAAGCTCTGGAATGGATTCATGAAAATATTGAACAGTTTGGTGGAGATCCGGAGAATGTGACAGTGTTCGGTCAGTCCGGTGGTGGTGCGAAAGAGTTAGCTCTTATGACAACTCCGAATGCCAAAGGTTTATTTGAGCGTGGTATTGTGCAGAGTGGAGCAACCGAGACAATGGGTGTTACATTCACAAGCAAAGAAGCAAGCCAGAGAGCTGATGAAATTGTTGGAAGGTTACTCTGTTGGGGAGTAGAGAAAAGAAAAATGTGAGTAAAAACAGAAGGAGTTGCCGGAAGGTGACTCCTTTTTTGAATGTTGAGGTGAGTTAGAATTAAACAAATTTGACATTCCAAAAAGAAATAGTTATAATTCAAACAGTTTGAATTATAACTATTTCTTTTTGGAGGGAGATAATGATATGGACGAATCGTTGCATTATCTGATCATGGCGAATCAGATGTTAGTGCAGAAATCGTTGATGGAGCGATTGAAAAATACAGGTCTAACCATTGGACAGCCCAAGGTGTTAGATTACTTAAAAGACCATGACGGCAGCAGCCAGAAAGAAATTGCCAAAAACTGTTTTTTAGAGGCTGGTTCTCTGACTTCCATTTTAAACCGTATGGAAGAAAAAGGTCTGATTGAAAGACGGATTTTAAACGGAAACCGAAGAACGTTTCATATCTTTCTGACAGAAACAGGGAAAGAAAGACAAAAAACAATTAATGACGCCTTTTTGGAAATTGAGAAACAGGCATTGCTTGGAATTTCAGAAGAAGAATATCAGGCGTTCATGACGGTTTACGGAAAAATCTATGAGAACCTGAAACAGACAGAAAATGAGTAGATGAGTCAATCTGAAAACGACAGAAAAGAAAATATAGTAGAAAAGGAATTAAGAAAATGAACAAGTTAAAACGTTATCTTTTATTTTTAGTGGGATTATTTGTGAATGCGTTAGGAGTCAGTCTGGTGACAAAGGCAAGCCTTGGAACATCGCCGATTTCCTCCATTCCGTATGTACTTAGCTTAAACTTTCCGTTTACGCTTGGAAACTTTACGATATTTTTCAGTATTTTACTGATCATTCTGCAGATCATAATTTTGCGGAAAAATTTCAAAATTGCCAATATTTTGCAGATTCCGGTATCCATTGCCTTTGGTTATTTCATTGACCTGACAATGTATCTGTTTTTCTGGGTAAATCCGCAGAACTATTTTGTAAAAATAATTGCACTTCTGGCAGGCTGCGCTGTGCTCGGATTTGGTGTGTATTTAGAAGTAGTTGCAGATGTTGTCATGCTTCCGGGAGAATCCTTTGTGCGCGCGATCGTGCAGACATGGAACACGAACTTTGGAACAACAAAAATCATTTTTGATACTTCCATGGCAGTCATTGCAGCAGTCCTTTCCTTTGTTTTTTCAGGAAAATTAAATGGTGATCGTGAAGGAACTCTTATTGCAGCATTGTTAGTTGGTTTTATTGCGAGACTTCTTGGGAAGAAATTAGAGTTTGTAAAACCTCTTTTGTTCCCGGAGGAATACAAAGAAAGTTTTGAACAGTCAAAACCAGAGAAAACCGAAGCAGCTTATCAGAAAAATATTATCGTCATCGGAAGACAGTATGGAAGCGGCGGACATGATATTGGAAAAATGCTGGCAGAGAAACTTGGCTTTGATTTTTATGATCAGGAAATCATCAAAATGGCTGCCGGAACGACCGGGCTGACTTCAGATTTTATTAGTAAAAACGAAGAATCCATGACAAATAGTTTCTTATATGATCTGGTGAATCAGGTTTATATTTACAGCAAATCTGAGGAGGAAGCTCCAAAAGACAAGATTTTTGAAGCGGAGTCGAAAGTAATAAAAGAACTCGCAGAAAAAGGCAACTGTGTGATCGTCGGAAGATGTTCTGATTATATTTTAAGAGACCATGCAAATGTTTTAAAAATATTTTTCTCGGCACCGATGGAAAGCAGAGAAAAACGTGTCATGGGACGTTTGAATGTATCTGAAAAAGAAGCCGAACGTAAAATCCGCAGAGAGGATAAACTTCGTTCGGATAATTATCATTATTATACTGGAAGAATGTGGGGTGCAGCAGCGAATTTTGACCTTACACTGAACACGGATTAGGAGAAGATTACATAGAAAAATGTGTTATGGGAGCTTTGAATCAGTAAGCGATATCTTATGTTCTGTTGGTAACAGGTGAAGCAATTTTTAAAACATAAAAAACAGACTTATAATCGAACGTATTTTCTGGTATACTGAAGATAAGAATTCGATATTCTGGTTCTTAAGGATATCGACCTGGAAAAAGAGGAAGTGCAGGAGGTACGTTCATGAACGAAAATGAGAATCATATCTATATCGCAATTGATTTAAAGTCGTTCTATGCCTCCGTGGAGTGCAGCGAGAGAAAACTTGATCCACTTACGACAAATCTGGTTGTGGCGGATGCCGGGCGGACAGAGAAAACAATCTGTCTGGCGGTTTCACCGTCTTTGAAAGCGTATGGGATTCCGGGAAGAGCAAGGCTTTTTGAAGTCGTGCAGCGCGTGAAGGAAGTGAACCGGGAGAGATTGCAAAAGGCACCGGGAAGAACTTTTGAGGGAAGTTCTTATTTTTCCGATGAGCTGAACGAACACCCGGAACTTTCGCTCACTTATGTGACAGCACCGCCGCGAATGGCGCTTTATATGAAATACAGCACAAGAATTTATGATATTTATTTGAAATATATCGCACCGGAAGATATGCATGTCTATTCCATTGACGAGGTTTTTATGGATGTGACACATTATCTGAAAACGTATCATATGACTGCAAAAGAACTTGCGGAAAAGATGATGCAGGATGTTTTGGAACAGACTGGAATTACAGCCACAGCAGGAATCGGAACGAATCTTTATCTGTGTAAGGTGGCAATGGATATTGTGGCGAAGCATGTTACACCGGATGCAAATGGAGTGCGTATCGCAGAATTAGATGAGATGACTTACCGGAAACTGTTGTGGAATCACAGACCGCTGACCGATTTCTGGCGGGTGGGACATGGTTACCGGAAAAAGTTAGAGGAGGCCGGACTTTACACGATGGGAGACATTGCCCGATGTTCCATAGGCGGAGAACGGGATTATTATAATGAAGAGCTGCTTTATAAAATGTTTGGCATCAATGCGGAGCTTCTGATCGATCATGCCTGGGGGTATGAACCAGTTACGATTGCGGATATTAAGGGATATAAACCGGAGACAAACAGTATCGGTTCCGGTCAGGTGCTGCACTGTC
>ERZ791875.1740-NODE-1740-length-13182-cov-7.479241_pt1 | contig 13182 bp, 16 predicted proteins | sample MGYA00510278_ERZ791875 | MGnify/ENA primary metagenome ERZ791875 (study PRJEB30046, sample SAMN00792078) | human gut metagenome | study: EMG produced TPA metagenomics assembly of the A metagenome-wide association study of gut microbiota in type 2...
GGGCCGCAGCCGGACGCCCAGGGCGCGGCGCACGGTCTTTGCAGCGGTGGACAAAGCCTCGGCGGCCGAATTGCGCCGCTGGGTGCGCAGTCCCGGACGGATGTGCTTCGCGGCGGTGGGCGATACGTGCTACGGTTATTATGCCGCACAGGCCGAGGCCGTGAAGACGCTTGCCGAGGCGCTGCCCGTGATTTACGCGGGTGTGGCGATGGGACAGGTTTTCAAGGGACGCCTGCGGCCCGATCCGGCGCTGGCTTTCTTCTGCGGGCTGGAGCGGGAGGCGGTGCCCGTGGCGGAACTCGGCGGCGACGAGGCGCTGCGTTACCTGCGCAAGCAGGAGGTGCCCGCAGAGGCGTTTGCCGAAGGGATGAACCTCGTGTGTGCCCGCGGACAGGCGCTCGGGTTTGCGAAAAGGATAGGCAACCGGGTGAACAACATGTACCCCAATTCATTGCGAATTATTAAACGATAGATATGGCCGAGAAACTTTTTTATTCGATGGGCGAGGTCGCCGAGATGTTCGACGTCAACGCGTCGCTGATCCGGCATTGGGAGTCGCAGTTCAGCGTTATCCGCCCCAAGCGTAACAAGAAAGGCAACCGCCTCTTCTCGCCGCAGGATGTCGAAAACCTGAAGCTGATTTACCACCTCGTCAAGGAGCGGGGCATGACCCTCGAGGGGGCCAAGAAGGCCCTCAGACAGCAGCGTGCCTCCGAAGGGGGCGTGCAGCGCGACGCCGAGCTGATGGAGCGGCTGCAGCGTATCCGCGCGCTGCTGGTCGAGGTGCGCGAGGACCTCAAGGCGGGCGAGGGCGAGATATTGGCCGATGCGGACGCCGACACTGCGACGGCGACGGCCGGCGGGGCGCAGGCTCCCCGCCGCAAATCGAAACCCGTGGTGAAAATCGGGCCGGAAGAGGCGGAGGCGGAGGCCGACCAGCCCGGGAAGCCTGTGGCGAAACGGCCCCGCAAGCCCCGCCGCAAAAAGGAGGAGGTCGAGCACAAGGAGTTGTTCGCCTTTTACGAACAGTCGCTGTTTTAGCCTCCGGAGGAGGGCAGACATGCGGAAATGTCAACGGTGTAATTAATATTCAGGAATCCAGCTTATGCTTATCCGCGAAATAACCGACGTTATCGAGCGCTTTGCACCGCTCTCGTGGCAGGAGTCGTACGACAATGCCGGGCTGATCGTAGGACGCCCGGAGGACGAGGTGCACAAGGCGCTGCTGGCCGTGGACGTCACCGACGAGGTGATGGCCGAGGCCGAACGCGAAGGGTGCGACATGCTCATCACGCACCATCCGATCGTGTTCCATGCGCTCAAGCGCTTCAACTCCGCCGACCAGGTGCAGCGCTGTGTCGAGCGGGCCATCCGCAGCGGCATTGCGCTCTACGCCTGCCATACCAACCTCGACAGCGCGCCGGAGGGGATGAGCTGGCGGCTGGCCGAAATGCTGGGCGTCGCGAACCTGCGCGTGCTCCAGCCGGCGCCTGCCGACGAAAAAATCGGTTTCGGGGTCGTGGGCGAGCTGCCCGGGGCGGTCCCCACGGTGGAGTTCATGCGCCACATCCAGCGCACGCTCGGCGTGCGCGTGGTGCGTCACAGCGACATCGCTTCGCCCGAGGTGCGACGCGTGGCGGTCTGCACCGGGGCCGGGGCTTCGCTCATCGGCGACGCGCGCCGTGCCGGGGCCGACATCTACGTTACGGCCGACATGAAGTACAACGACTTCATGACACCCGATAAAGCCCTCACAGTAGCAGATATAGGCCATTTTGAGAGCGAATATTGCGCAATTCAGATTTTATTTGATATTTTATCGAAAAATTTGCTTACCTTTGCGGTTCGCAAGAGTGAGGACTCTCGCAATCCGGTGAACTATTTGGTTTAAGTCTAAACTATAACATACTATATGGCAACACAGAAAAAGACTGCCGAGGTTGATTATTCGATGCAGGAAAAGATCCTGGCGCTCTACGAGCTGCAGAAGATCGACAGCAAAATCGATGAAATCAACAAGGTGAAAGGTGAACTGCCTCTCGAGGTGCAGGATCTCGAGGACGAGATGACCGGCCTGAAAACCCGTATCGACAACATCAATGCCGAGATCGAGGAGCTGAATACGCTCACCAAGCAGCGCAAGCGCGAGGTCGACCAGGCGAAAATCCTTATCGGGAACTACAAGGAGCAGCAGAACAACGTGCGCAACAACCGTGAGTTCGACGCCATCACCAAGGAAATCGAGTACCAGGAGCTGGAAATCGAGTTGGCCGAGAAGCGCCTCAAGGAGTACGCCGCCGGCGTCAAGGCCAAGAAACTCCAGTTGGAGGAGGCCGAGGCCGTAGCCGAAGGCCGTGCCGCCGACCTTGCCGCCAAGAAAGCCGAACTGGCGGGCATCGAGGCCGAAACCGCGCCCCAGGTCGCCGAGTTCGAAGTGCAGGCCGACCGCGCCAAGGCGAAAATCGACGAGCGCCTGCTGTCTGCTTACGGCCGCATCCGCCAGAATGTCCGCAACGGGCTGGCCGTGGTGACCGTCAAGCGCGACGCCTGCGGAGGCTGCTTCAACCGCATTCCCCCGCAGCGCCAGGTGGAAATCCGCCAGGGCAAGAAGGTGATTATCTGCGAGTACTGCGGACGTATCCTCGTGGCCGATCCCGACGAAGCGCTGGAATAGGCCCGGGTAAAAGGGCTGTCCGATAAATATCGAAATCACCCCGCGACAATTTTTGTCGCGGGGTGATTTCGTGAATGCGGATTTGCCCGACAGTTTTGTACCGCTCCGTACAGTCTTCTCGTGCAGTCCCGCACCTCGCGTTGTACTGCCTCGTGCGGTCTCCTTGCAGTCCCGCACATCGCATGCAGCTTCGTGCAGTCTTATACAGCCTTCGTATGGCATCGGCGAGCGGCGGTGCTGTCGGAGGCAGATGCGGTTGCGGGCCGCTGCGGGCTTACCAGCTTACTTCGTCGCCGAGGATTACTCCGTCGGCAGCGTCCGACGAATCGAACGACCCGGCCTTGTACTGCACGCAAATCATGGTCATGGGGCCCGTGCCGGTGTTGCGCAGCGAGCGGCGGCCGGCGGGCGACACCCTTATGACGCTGCCTTCGCCGACGGGGAAAACCGTTCCGTCGACCTGGAATTCCCCTTCGCCCCGGACGATGACGTAGAGCTCTTCGTGTGTTTTGTGCGTGTGCAGGAACCCGACACTGCCGCCGGACTCGAAGCGTTGGAACGACATTTCGGCGCCAGTCGCCTGTAAATCGCCTCCTACGAATACTTTGCCCGGAATCTCGACGCCCGGGGCCGGGGCCAGCGCATACCGGTTCAGTTCATCCATCCTGCCGACAGTCACGGCTGCGAAATTCGCACCTGCTGCCACTTTTTCCGTCTTTTTCATTTTTACAGTTGTTTTGTCGTTAAATCGGGTCGTGTTTGTTGAGGGCAAAGGTAAGGAGCGGATTCGAGGCGTGCAAGACGGTACGTTCAGGTATGTTGCTGACACCGAGGTAACTAATGCTGACTTTCAGGGACAACGGAGCCAAAAAAAATAAAACTTTTTTCGGCAGCGGGCGGCACGCCGTGCCCGCGGGAGGGGCGTGCCGGCATCGGCTGCCGTACGGTCGGGACAATGCGGCGGAAATTTTGCGAATCGAGGCTGCTGTCCGGACGGAATCTCCCGGTGCGGGCGCGAAACGGGGGCTGGTTTTTAAATATTTTTGTAAATTGGGGAATGTTAATTTATTAACATCAAAATCCTTCCGACTTTTATAAATAATCCTTAACTTTGCGAAGTTGTATTTCCCGACTAAAACTACTTGTAGATGAAAATAGCTATTGCCCAGTTGAATTACACGATCGGAGATATCGACGGCAACGCCTCGAAAATCATCGATTCCATCAACAAAGCGAAAGCGCAGCATGCCGACCTGGTTATCTTTGCCGAACAGGCCGTGAGCGGAACCCCGGCTTTCGATCTGCTGCGCAAGACCACGTTCCTCGAACTGTGTGAGGATGCGCTGGTCGAAATCGCATCGTGCTGCGACGGCATTGCGGCCATTGTGGGGCTGCCGATTCTGACGCGCGAGGGCACCATCAGCGCCGCGGCGCTGATACAGGACCGCAAGGTGCTGCGCTACGTGGGAAAGAAACACATCACCGCCCGCCGCGAAATGGGCTTCCTCGTTCCCTCGAAAGGGTATGAATACGCCACCATCAAGGGCCACAAGTGCGTCATCATCGTGGGCGACGACTTGAGCCGCGAGCGCGATTTCGACCAGTCGGTCGAAACCATCATCTCGATTAACGCCCGCAAATACGGCAAGGGGACGATGACCTACCGCTACGAAATGATGCGCAACCTGTCGTTCGTCGAGGCCAAGAACCTCGTGCTGGTCAATCAGGTGGGCGGTTCGACGGACATCGTTTACGACGGCACTTCGGGGGCTTTCAACAACCGGGGCGAGTTGGTGCTGATGATGAAGCAGTTCGAGGAGGATTTCCGGATTTTCGACACCAAGGCTGCGAACGGGCCCGTCGCGATTCCCTCGAACAACGACCGCACGCGGATGATCTACCAGGCGGCCTGTTGCGGCCTGCGCGACTTCTTCTGTAAGAACGGTTATAAAAAGGCCTGCATCGGCCTCTCGGGCGGCATCGACTCGGCCGTGGTGGCGTGCCTCGCGGCCGATGCGCTGGGACGCGAAAACGTCCGGGCGCTGCTCATGCCCTCGCAGTTCTCTTCGGACCATTCGGTCGAGGATGCGAAAAAACTGGCCGAAAACCTCGGCATCGAATACAACGTCATTCCCATTACCGAAATCTACACCAGCGTGGTGAACACCCTCAAGCCCGTCATCGGCGGCCGGGAGTTCGACGCCACCGAGGAGAATATCCAGACCCGCATCCGCACGGTGCTGCTGATGGCCGTGCAGAACAAGGCGGACTACATCCTGCTCAACTCCTCGAACAAGAGTGAAAACGCCCTGGGCCTTTGTACGCTCTACGGCGATACGGCGGGCGCTTTCAGCCCCACGGGCGACCTCTACAAGAGCGAAATGTACGACGTGGCGCGCTATATCAACCGCACGTTCGGCAACCCCATTCCCGAGAACATCCTCGACAAGGAGCCGTCGTCGGAGTTGCATCCGGGACAGAAAGACAGCGACATCCTGCCGCCCTACGAGGTGGTGGACGCCATCCTGTTCCGCATGATCGAGGAGGGACAGCACCGCGAGGAGATTGTCAACGCGGGCTTCGATTCCGAAGTCGTGGAGAAAATCCATGCCATGATTATGCGCAACGAGAAGAAACGCTACCAGTTCCCTCCCGTGCTGCGCCTGTCGATGTGCTCGTTCGGGCACGAACGGCTCATGCCGCTCACCAATAAATACGGCGATTAGGCGGTGTCCTCCCGAATCGAACATAGCGGCGTGGTAGAGCGTGCGGAGCGTGATACGGTCTATGTGAAGATCACCTCCCGCAGCGCCTGCGGCACCTGTAAGGCCCGCGAAGCATGCGGCCTGGCGGAGGCGCAGGATAAAATCGTCGTCGTCAGGACGGCGGGGGAGAAGTATGTGCCCGGAGAGCGGGTTACGGTCGGCGTCCGTCGCAGTGCGGGCGCTGTCGCCGTTATATTGGCCTATGTCGGCGCGCTGGCCGTGCTGCTGGCGGTGCTCGTCGTCGCGATTATGGTGGCGGGCTGGAGCGAGGGCCGCAGCGCGCTGGCCGCGCTTGCGGGCGTGGGCGTCTATTACTGCGCGTTATGGCTGTTCCGGCATAAAATCGAACACACAATTCATTTCTCAATAACTAAAAACTGATGGAAGTATTACTTTACACAATCCTGACGCTTTGCGCGCTGGGAGTGCTTTCCGCCGTGATTCTCTACTTCGTGGCCCGGAAATTCAGGGTCGAGGAGGATCCCCGGATCGACGAGGTGGAGAAGATGCTGCCGGGCGCCAACTGCGGCGGCTGCGGCTTCGCCGGATGCCGCGGCATGGCCGATGCACTCGTGAAGCAGGACGACATTTCGGCGCTCTTCTGCCCCGTGGGCGGCGGCGACTGCATGAAAGCGGTTGCGGCGTATCTGGGCAAGTCGGCACCGGAAAAGGAGCCGCAGGTGGCGACCGTACGCTGCGGCGGCACCTGCGACAAGCGCCCCCGCACCAACGATTACAACGGTGCCCGTTCGTGCGCCGTGGCCTCGTCGCTCTATGTGGGCGAAACGGGCTGCTCGTTCGGTTGCCTGGGATACGGCGACTGCGTTGCCGCCTGTGCGTTCGACGCTATCCGCATCAACCCCGCGACGGGGCTTCCCGAGGTCGACCCCGACAAGTGTACGGCCTGCGGCGCCTGTGTGAAAGCGTGTCCCAAACTGATTATCGAACTGCGCAAGAAATGGCCCAAAAACCGTGCGGTCTACGTGTCGTGCGTGTCGAAAGACAAGGGCGCCGTGGTGATGAAAGCCTGCAAGGCCGGGTGTATCGGCTGCGGCAAGTGCCAGAAAGTATGTCCGTTCGGCGCCATTACCGTCGAGAACAACCTCGCCTATATCGACCCGCAGAAGTGCAAACTCTGCCGTAAGTGTGTGAACGAGTGTCCTACGGGCGCTATCCGGCTGGTAGGCATGGATCCGCTGCCCAAGGCCCCGAAGGCCCCTGCGGCGCCTGCCGCCCCGAAGGCTCCTGCGGCTGACAAGGAGGCTCCTGCCGGGGCTTCGAAAGCGCCCGAAACCGGAAAATCCCCGGCTACGGCAACTGCCGGAACGGCGCCTGCCGCGGAGAAACCCGCAGTGCCGGCTGCCCAGGAAGCTCCGGCTGCAGCTCCGCAGACTCCGGCTGCCGAAGCTCCGAAAGCCGAATAAGTATCGTCAAATCAGAGAAACACAAGCTATGAAGACATTTCCGAAAGGCGGAGTCCATCCGTCGGAAAATAAATTGAGCGGCGCAAAGCCGATCGAGGCGCTTCCGCTGCCCGACGTGGTGACGATTCCGCTCGCACAGCACATCGGCGCTCCCGCCGTGGCCAAGGTCGCCAAGGGCGACAAGGTGGTGACGGGACAGCTTATCGCCGAAGCGGGCAGCTTTATGTCGGCCAACATCCACGCACCCGTTTCGGGTACGGTGACGGCCGTGGACATGGTGCCCAACGGCCAGGGCCTGCGCCAGATGATGATTACGATTAAACGCGAGGGCGACGAGTGGGCCGAAGGCATCGACCGCTCGGAGGCGCTCGTCAGGGAGTGCGCGCTCTCCGCACAGGAGATTATCGCGAAAATCAAGGACGCCGGCATCGTCGGCATGGGCGGTGCGACGTTCCCCACGCATGTCAAACTTTCGGTTCCTCCCGGAAAGAAAGCCGAAGCGCTCATTATCAACGGTGTGGAGTGCGAACCTTACCTTACGTCCGACCACCGTACGATGCTCGAGCACGGCGAGGAACTGCTCGTCGGCGTGACGATTCTGATGAAGGCGATTGCCGTGGACAAGGCCTATATCGGCATCGAGAACAACAAGCCCGACGCCATCGCGCACCTGCGCGGACTGGCCAAAGGATATGCGGGGATCGAAGTGGTGCCCCTCCAGGTGAAATATCCGCAGGGCGGTGAAAAACAGCTTATCGCCGCCGTTACGGGGCGTGAGGTGCCGCCTCCGCCCGCACTCCCGATTGACGTGGGTGCCGTGGTCTGCAACGCCTCGACGACCTATGCCGTCTACCAGGCCGTGCAGAAGAACAAGCCGCTCATCGAGCGTGTGGTGACCATCACGGGTAAGGGCGTCAAGGAGCCGAAAAACCTGCTCACCCGCATGGGTACGCCGGTTTCGGCGCTGATAGAGGCGGCCGGGGGACTTCCCGCCGATGCGGGCAAGGTAATCAACGGCGGCCCGATGATGGGCCGTGCGATGGTCAACCTCTCCTCGCCCGTGACGAAAGGCTGCTCGGGCATCACCGTCATGAGCGGCCGCGACGCGCAGCGCCGCGAGGCGTCGCAGTGTATCAAGTGCGCCAAGTGCGTGGCTGCCTGCCCGATGGGGCTCGAACCCTATTACCTCTCGAAGATGACGCAGAAGAAAGGCTGGGAGGCGCTCGAAGAGCAGATGATAACCTCGTGCATCGAGTGCGGCTGCTGCCAGGCTTCGTGTCCGTCGTACCTGCCGCTGCTGGACTGGGTGCGCCTCGGAAAACAGACCGTAATGGGCATTATCCGCGCACGCGCTGCAGCCCCGAAAAAGTAAATGAAAAAACAGGAAGATATTATGGCAAACAAACTTGTTGTTGCACCCGCACCGCACGTCCAGACTTCGCAGTCGACGGCCTGCATCATGCGCGACGTCGTGATTGCGCTGATGCCCGCGCTGGTCGTGTCGACCGTGGTGTTCGGACTGGACGTGCTGCGTGTCACGGCGCTGGCAGTGGCGTGCTGCGTACTGTTCGAATACCTTATTCAGAAATTCCTCGTCCGCGGCGCTTCGACCATCGGCAACTGGTCGGCGGTGGTGACCGGCGTACTGCTGGCTTTCAACCTTCCCGCCTCGATTCCGTGGTGGATTGTCGTTATCGGCGCATTCGTCGCCATCGCCGTCGCCAAGATGACGTTCGGCGGACTGGGCAAAAATCCGTTCAACCCCGCACTGGTGGGCCGCGTGTTCCTGCTGATTGCCTATCCCGTGCAGATGACTTCGTTCCCGATGCCCGTCAACGGCTCGTTCGACGCCCTGTCGGGCGCTACGCCGCTGGCTGCCGTGAAACACGGCGCTGCGGCCGACGTGCTGGGCGTGCAGGAGCTGCTGCTGGGCAACATGCCCGGTTCGCTGGGCGAGGTGGCCGCACTGGCGCTGCTCGCGGGCTTCGTCTACCTGCTGTGGCGCCGGGTTATCACGTGGCAGGTGCCCGTGACGATTCTCGGTACGATGGCCCTGTTCGCATTCGTCGTGGCGCTTGCTTCGGGTGCGGACGGCGCCGCGCTGTGGCAGCTTCCGCTGTTCCACGTGCTGGCCGGCGGCGCCCTGCTGGGTGCGATTTTCATGGCGACGGATTACTCGACCTCGCCGATGACCGTCAAGGGAGGCGTGATTTTCGGCATCGGCATCGGTGCCATTACGATGTGTATCCGCCTGTGGGGCGCATATCCCGAGGGCATGTCGTTCGCGATTCTCATAATGAACGCCGTGGTGCCCCTGATCAACAAATATGTCAAACCCAAACGCTTCGGCGTAAAATAGGAGTGGCGCAGTATGAAAAGTACACTTTTGAATATGACGGCCGTCCTCTTCGGCATCACGCTCGTGGCTTCGGCCGGGGTCGGCGCCGTGAACATGATTACGGCGGAGCCGATTGCCAAGGCCGAGCAGGCTGCCAAAGTCGCGGCCCTGAACGGCGTGCTGCCGGCTTTCGACGAAACCTCGTCCGAGGTGCTGACCATCGACGAGATGCCGGTTACGGTCTATACCGCCACCAAGGGCGGCGCGATTGCCGGCTATGCCGTGGAATCGATGACCAAGAAAGGCTTCGGCGGCGCCATCAACATGATGGTCGGATTCTCGCCCGCCGGGGAGGTTATCAATGTCAACGTGCTCAAGCAGACGGAAACCCCGGGCCTCGGAACCAAGATGGCCGATAAGGAGAACGTGCTGCTGAACAGCATCCAGGGGCAGAAACTCGAAGATAAAAAACTCGTCGACGGCAAGCTGGCCGTTACCAAGGACGGCGGCGACGTCGATGCGCTGACGGCGGCGACCATTTCGTCGCGCGCTTACGTCGATGCCATCAACCGTGCATGGATGGCCTACAAGAGCGTTGCCACGGGCGTGAGCCCGACCGACGTATCGTCCGGGGCGACTTCCGCGGCCGGGCAAACCGAAGAGCCCGCAGGGCAGAAAGGAGGGGAGCATGAATAAGCTGAACATTATATTGAGCGGTATCGTCAGGAACAACCCGACGTTCGTGCTGGTACTGGGCATGTGCCCCACGCTGGGAACGACGACCTCGGCCGAAAACGGCATGGGCATGGGACTGGCGACGATGGCCGTGCTGATTATGTCGAACCTCGTGATTTCGCTTATCAAGAACATCATTCCGGACAAGGTGCGCATTCCGGCGTTCATCGTCGTAATCGCCTCGTTCGTGACCGTCATCCAGATGCTGATGCAGGCGTACGTGCCTGCGCTGTACGAGTCGCTGGGCGTCTTCATTCCGCTGATTGTGGTGAACTGCATCATCCTCGGCCGTGCGGAGGCCTTCGCCTCGAAAAACTCGCCGCTGGACTCGATTCTCGACGGTGTCGGCATCGGACTGGGCTTTACGCTGGCCCTGACTGCCGTGGGCGCCGTGCGCGAGATACTGGGCAGCGGCGCCATCTTCGGCATCAGCCTCGGAACGGCCGACTACATGCCGCTCATCTTCGTCCTCGCACCGGGTGCCTTCCTCGTGCTCGGATACCTTATGGTGTTGTTTAACAAATTAGCCAAGAAATAGTTATGGAGCTTTCATATTTCGCAATCATCATCGGCGCCATCTTCGTCAACAACGTCGTGCTGGCGCAGTTCCTCGGCATCTGCCCGTTCCTGGGTGTGTCGTCGAAAGTCGAAACCTCGATGGGTATGGGCGCCGCCGTAACGTTCGTCATGGCTATCGCCGCCGTCGTGGCCTGGCTGATTCAGACCTATGTGCTGGTGCCGCTGGACATCGTCTACATGCAGACCATCGTCTTTATCCTCGTCATCGCGGCGCTGGTGCAGATGGTGGAAATCATGCTCAAGAAACTCTCGCCGTCGCTCTACCAGGCACTGGGTATCTTCCTGCCCCTGATTACGACCAACTGCGCCGTGCTGGGCGTGGCGATTCTGATGATACAGAAAGAGTTCGACCTCCTGCAGAGCGTCACCTATTCGGTGGCCACGGCCCTCGGCTTCGCCCTGGCGCTGGTGCTCTTCGCGGGAATCCGCGAGCGCCTCGATTTCGAGGACGTGCCCGGGGCTTTCCGGGGCGTGCCCATCGCGCTCATCACGGCCGGCATCCTGGCCATGGCGTTCATGGGATTCTCGGGGCTGGTGTAACCGCTGTATTCCGAAACGGAGGAGGTTGTCCTGACGGCAACCTCCTTTTCATTTTTCGCCCTGTCGCCGCCGGCGGACCTTTCGCAGATTGTGTACCCCATGTTACAGGGCCGGAGCAAGGTGCGGCGGTTGTGTTTTATGGTGTCGGCAAATTGTTCCGTATTTCTTTTCCGGGGGATGCCGACCTGTCGGCAAAGTTTTGTCATTTTACAATATTTTTGTCCGGAACGTTCGTTTCTTGCGGGCAAAATAGTTATTTTTGTCCCAATAATCATAAAACCCGAATCGAAATGAAGGATGTCATCAAACTTCACGACAAAAATTTCAGGATCATGATCCCCGCCGCGAAAATCGACCAGGCCGTCGAGGCCGTGGCCCGGCGTATCAACGAGGATTATCGCGACAAGGAAACGCCGCTGTTCGTAGGAGTCCTGAACGGTTCGTTCATGTTCATGAGCGATTTGATTAAGAAAATCGAATTCAACAACGAGCTTTCGTTCGTGAAACTGGCTTCGTATGACGGAACCTGCTCGTCGGGCTGTGTCAAGAGCCTTATCGGGTTGAACAACAGCATCGAGGGCCGCCACGTGATTATCGTCGAGGATATCGTCGATACGGGGGAGAGCATCGAATACATGATGTGCGAGCTGAAGACGCACAAACCCGCGAGCATCGAGGTCTGCACGCTCTTTTTCAAACCCGGTTCCTACCGCAAGAAACTGCCGATCAAATACCGCGCGATGGAGATCGGCAATGAGTTTATCGTAGGGTACGGCCTCGATTACGATCAGCTGGGCCGCAGCTTGAAGGATATTTACGTAGTCACCGAATAATGGCGTTCATAACGGATAACGACCTTTTGGACGGAGGGCGCCTGCTGCCCCTCGTCGAGGATTTCTATACCATCCAGGGCGAGGGATTCCATGCCGGGAAACCCGCCTATTTCATCCGCCTGGGCGGGTGCGACGTAGGGTGCCGCTGGTGCGACGCCAAATATACGTGGAATCCCAAACTCTATCCGCCCACGGACGTGCAGACGGTGATCGGCCGTGCCACGGCGTGTCCGGCGCAGGCAATCGTCATCACGGGCGGCGAGCCGCTGCTCTACCCGCTGGGCGTGCTGACCGAAACGCTGCACGAGCGGGGTTTGCAGATATTCCTCGAAACCTCGGGTACGCATCCCTTCAGCGGCCGTTTCGACTGGGTGTGCCTGTCGCCCAAGCGCCAGCAGCCTCCGCTGGATGAAGCCTATGCACGGGCGCACGAGCTGAAGGTGATTGTCGAAAGCGCGGCCGATTTCGACTGGGCCGAGCAGAACGCCGCGCGCGTCGGCGACGGGTGTATCCTCTACCTGCAGCCCGAGTGGAGCGTTGCGGAGCGGATGATGCCCGCGATTGTCGAATATGCCAAGGCGCATCCGAAGTGGAACATCTCGATTCAGACCCATAAATACATGCACATACCCTGATGAGTTTCGACGTAGGCAGAAAGTTCTGGATCGCCGCCACGGCTATCATCGTCGTTGTCACGCTGTTCGTGGTGGGACGGAACTCCCTGCATGCGGTGAAGATAAAACGGCAGATCAACGCCCTGAACCGCGAGAAGGCCCATTACCAGGCCAAAATCGGGCAGGACAGCACGTTGCTCGAACAGTTGCAGTACGACGATTACCTCGAGCAATACGCCCGCGAGAAGTACCACATGCAGCGGCGTGACGAGCATGTATACATCATCAGGGAGTAACCGAATCTGCCCGGAAAGACGACGGCGGCCCGAAGGCCGCCGTTTTTGTTTCAATAGTGCGTGTATCCGTGCCAGTCCAGCGTCCGGGGCGCGCCGTTTTCGAGCCATACCAGCTCCCCCGTCTTCGTGATGCGGCCGACGGGGTAAAGCGGCGTGCCGAAGCGGGTGCGGAAATCGGCGGCGAGCTGTCCGGCGGCGGCCGCGTCGGCGGTGAGCAGGAGTTTGTAGTCTTCGCCCCCGCAGGCGGCGGTTTGGGTGTCGGCTCCCGCAGCGGCCGGAATCCGGTCGGTGTCGATTTCGGCGCCTGCGCCCGAGCGTTCCATGATATGGCGGATGTCCGAGGCCAGCCCGTCCGAAATGTCCATCATGGCGTGCACCTCGGGC